>JGI24145J26757_10000650_pt1 | contig 12770 bp, 10 predicted proteins | sample BarGraIncu01122A_FD_26757 | JGI IMG/M metagenome (IMG submission 26757) | reverse complement strand
GACATTTATCTCCTCCCCTTTTGATATTATATCGTTCATAAAAATTTTATCTTTCAGTCCCGACGCATTGATCTTTACGTTCAAAAATGCTCCTTCGATACACAACCGCAGAGCCAATGCCCCTACNCCNGCATCNCTGACAGAATTAGGATTTCCTTTTTCGACCATTTCACTTATCAGTTCGAAACCGGAAAAGGCAATTTCCATCACTTTGAATGGTACAAGTGTTGCATTTTTTGTTGCTCCCTGGATAGCATTTTCCCTTATGGTTTTTTCTTCTTCTGATTTTTTAGGAAGAGAAAAGGCTTCGAGTATCAAGTTGAATGCCATGGTGTCCTCATCGACCATCTGTAAAAGACTATTCTGAATTGACTTACCTTTTTCAGCCCAGTCTGAAAACTCTTTCCACCTTGCATCCCACCCTCTTTTGTGACTCGAAAGATTGGCGACCATTGTACCAAGAGCCATCCCCAGGGCTCCCATATAAGCCGAAACCGATCCTCCACCAGGAGCAGGTGAATCGGAAGCTGTCTCATCCATAAATGCCTTCAGATTCATGTCAATCAGTTTATGTTTATTTTTATCAGCCATAACGAATTCAATTATTTTTTCTTCGGGATTAAAAGGATGTATGTCATTCAGACCCATTGATTTTACTGCGATCTTTATCAGTTCATCATCTGATACACCACTTGAAAGCTGCTGTTTTACCAGGAAATATCGTCCCGCATCAAGCAGCGACTTTAGAGGAATAAGGCCTACAAGTTCAGATCCGGTTACCCTTACTCCCCTGATATCTGCTTTCCTGCACACTTCATCAAACGCAAAATGAACAGGTGTCACAGAAATATTTGTCAGGTTCATAGATATTTGTGCGATTCCGTATTCTTCTATAAACCAACCGATTGCCTTCACAGATTTCAATGAACCCGGTATCATGATTTTTTCACCGTTTTCATCCTTTAAAATCTTTCCTGTTACCGGATCACCTTCTCTTTTTGGTCTTCCTTTTTCCCTTATATCGTATGCAATTGCATTGGCACGTCTGGTGGAAGTTGTATTAAGATTAACATTAAAAGCAACAAGAAAGTCCCTGGCACCTACTGCAGTTGCTCCCGATCTTTCATTAAACACTGAAGGTCCGAAATCTGGTCTCCAGTCAGGATCACCAAGTTTTTTTCTCAGTCCCTCATACTCACCGGATCTGCAGTTTGCCAGGTTTCTTCTCTCTGGTTTAATGGCTGCATTCTCGTAACAGTATACAGGTATACCTAACTCATTTCCAATCCTTTCGGCAACATCTTGGGCAATCGAAACCGTTTCTTCCATTGTGATGCCTGAAACAGGTACGAAAGGGCAGACATCGGTAGCCCCCATTCTAGGATGTGCCCCGTGATGTTTCGACATATCAATCGCCTCCGAGGCTTTTTTGACAGAGCGAAATGCTGCTTCAGAGACTGCTTCGGGACTTCCAACAAAAGTTACTACTGTTCTGTTTGTGTCTTTTCCGGGATCAACATCAAGCAATTTAACGCCTTCGACCGATTCAATGGCATCTGTAATCTGCCTGATTATTTCCATATCCCTTCCTTCACTGAAATTCGGTACACATTCTATTATCTTCTTCTCCATAATAAATTAGAATTTTTTTTTACCACAAAGGTTCACAAAGTACATCACTAAGGTACACTAAGGTAAAATACACTCCGCTTTGTGTTCCTTTGTGTTTAAATTCTTTCAGCTATAATTATTCCTTTTAATATTACTGTTTCAATCAGGTTACTGCCAAAAGCATACGGCATAAACTCGTAAGATGGTATCTCTTTTGTAATAAAAACATTAGCCACTTTTCCTCTTGCAATTGAACCGTGTGTATCTGAAATACCCATAGCATAAGCTGAATTGATTGTAACTGCATTTATCACCTCTTCGGGCAGCATTCTTAATCTGATACATCCCAGCGACATAATTAGTTTCATATTGCCCGATGGTGATGAACCCGGGTTAAAATCGGATGCAAGAGCAACAGGAAGACCGGCATCTATCATTTTTCGCACCGGAGGATCCGGCATTCCAAGGAAAAAAGAAGCTCCCGGAAGAAGGGTTGGCATTGTTTCCGATCCGAGAAGTACTTTAATTTCCTTATCTCCTGTAAATTCCAGATGATCTACAGAAAGAGCGTTATATTTAACACCTGTTTGTATACCTCCAGAATAATCCAGCTCATTGGCGTGAATTTTGGCAATAAGACCATGCTTAATCCCTGCCATTAATATGCGTTCGGTATCCTCTACAGTAAAGAAACCTTTATCGCAGAAAACATCTACAAAATCCGCCAGATCCTCTGAAACTACAACAGGAATCATTTCGTTAATAACAAGTTCAACATAGCTTTCCCTTCTGTTTTTATACTCTTCAGGAATTGCATGTGCTCCCAGAAAAGTAGCTTTAACTTCAATCGGACTTGTCTCTTTAATTCTTTTAATGACCCGCAGCATCTTCAATTCATCGTCTAAATTCAGACCATACCCGCTTTTTATTTCAACTGCTCCCGTTCCCAAAGAAATTATTTCATTTATTCTCTGAACAGACTGTCGGAACAACTCATCTTCGGTTGTTTCATGAAGTTTTTTTGCCGAATTCAGTATCCCTCCACCCCTTTTAGCTATTTCTTCATATGATAATCCTCGTATTTTGTCTATGTATTCTATCTCACGGTTTCCTGAATACACAAGATGAGTATGGGAATCACAGAATGAAGGAAATACAAATCTGTCGCTGGCATCAATAGTTTCAATATTGGGGCTCTCAACAAGAATCTGACTCATATTAAGCTCATCCATTTTCCCAAAATCGCTTATCAATCCATCAACGATANANAGNTAAGCGTCATCTATTGATTGAATCTCAGACATATCACGACCGCATACTTTAATTNTGGGCACCTCTTCTACCTGAACCAGGGACTTTATATTTTTTATAAGTAATCNGGTAAGCATTTAGTCGTATAATTATGGTTCTAAGGTAGCAAATATTAAAAAAAATGGCTGTAATTTCCATTTTTCTTTATCTTTAACGGTACTAACCAAACCTATTACTTATGAAAAAGACCCTTTTAGTTTTACTTTTTTCAATTCTTGTGCTTGCCGTATCAGCACAGGAGAAAAAAGTAAAGACCGGCTGGAAGTTCGGTGGTGCTTTGCCTGCTATAACCTATGACTCTGACCTTGGATTTCAATACGGAGCTCTCGCAGAATTTTTCAATTATGGTGATGGCAGTAAATACCCTGGCTGGTTTGATCACACTTATACTGAGATATCCCGATATACAAAAGGAAGCGGCATATACAGATTTATGTACGAATCCAATCATCTTATAAAAGGAGTTGAATCAATAACCGATCTTAGCTATCTTCCCGATCAGGCAAGTCCGTTCTATGGTTATAATGGGTCTGAATCTGTTTATAACAAGGATTGGATGGATAATAAAGCATCTGCTGATGTGTACAGAACCCGAATGTTTTATCGTTTTCAGAAGAACCAGTTCAGATTTAAAAATGACTTAAAGGGAAACCTATCCGGTGACCACCTTAAATGGAGCGCAGGTTTTGCATTTCAGGATTTTAAGGTTAGTTCTGTGAATATTGATAAACTCAATAAGGGCAAAAAAGATAAATTGCCAACTGTTGACGCTGAACCGGGTCTTTTTGAACGGTATCAGACTCTGGGGTTAATTCCATCTGATGAAGCAAATGGCGGATGGATAAATACAGTCAAAGCAGGACTGATGTGGGACAGCCGCGATAACAGACCGAACCCTATGAAAGGTATATGGACTGAGATAGGCATTGAGGCTGCCCCAAAGTTTATGGGAAATAACTGGGGATTTTCAAAATTTTATATAATTCATCGTCAATATTTCACTCTGATTGAAAAGAATCTGTCACTTGTTTACCGTCTCGGATATCAGGCTACAATTTCGGGACATGCACCATTTTTCTACCAGTCACAGGTAATTACTTCAAGACTCACTGGTGCAACATCTGAAGGACTCGGTGGTGCAAAGACTTTAAGAGGGGTTCTAAGGGACAGGGTTGTCGGTGATGCTTTTATCATGGGCAATGTTGAGCTTCGATGGAAAGCGGTATATTTTAAACTTTTTAAACAGGACTGTTACCTTGGTCTTAATGCCTTCTATGATTTTGGAAGAGTTACAAAAGATATAAAGCTTCCTGCTGATCTTCCGAATACTTTCAGTACAAATTATCCAAGTGAAATTTACGCCGATTACTTTAAACCCGGGCCTGATAAGCTCCATCAGAGTGCAGGAGTAAGTATTATGGTTGCAATGAATCAGAACTTTATTTTAGCAATTGATATCGGTAAGGCATTAAATGAACAGGATGGAAATATAGGATTCTCAATCGGTTTGAATTACCTATTCTAATAAATATTTTATAAAATAAAAAAAGCTGAATTCAGGAGAATTCAGCTTTTTTTATGTTTGACACCTAAATCACCCAGGAGTACATAAGAAAATCAGAATAACTAACAATCGAAATAAGAAATCAGAACTATTCTTCAATTCTGAATTCGCTGTTCCTTTGTTTTTCATTCTTTATTCATTGTATTCAAAGCTCCCCTCGGGGGGTGGGGGTAAAACTAATCTTTGTGAAAAGCTTCCTGTTTTAAAAGAAACAGATTAAAGTAATCAAATTAATTAGTAAGCGGTGTAGGTTGCGGTTTGACAATATGCAATTTATTTTCAAGGATCGGAATAATAAATCTGGCTCTTTCCATTTTATCCACCCTGGCTGCCTCGGCCGCATCATCAATCGAATGCCATTTACCAGCCATCTCAATACTGTCAGCCTTCATTCTCAGATCTTTTGCGACCTGTTCTTCATGAGAATAGAGGACCCTCATTTTCTCATCCAACAATCTTTGATCCTCTCTTACCTTTCGGTACAGCGACTGCATATCAGCAGAAGATGGCAACTGAGGTGTATAATTTTTATTATATAATTCTGTTGCCATCTTCAGCTGATATTTCCAGAATTTGTCACCCTGAATAATTGCCCTGGCCTTATTGATAAGACCTTCCGCATTACCTTTTTCATTTACTGCTATCGTATCAGGTTTCGAGATAAAAAGGTAACCCCATAAAATTAACAGAACTATGAATACTACTATTGCTTTGTACATTACTCTGCAGGTTTTATTTTAAATCCAGAGTAACTGATGCTATTCTTTCCTGGAAATTTCAGTTTTTTCAACTTTTTTTTCATCTTCGTCAGGATCATACTGTGATGCCTTTTTAAATTCTCAACAAAACTATAAAAAATCGAATTGCGCAGAGTTTTTTATGATTTAATTTTCATTAAAAACGGCAAAACACTTCCTGCAAAGACGTCCCTCTTTAAATATAAGAGCAGTGAAACTTAGAATGGATAGTAAATAGTAAATAGTAAACTTTAATCAGACTTCCATGACTAAAATCCTTTGAGAAAATACGCCAGCGCAACCCCCATATAATTACCTACAATATAACCAATTATACCTCCGGTAATTCCTGTAACTATTACGTCCTTGTTTTTAAGTGCGTTGGCTACAAGGGGAACAAAGGGTGGAGAAAAAATAAATGCAGCAGAAGTAATCAGGAAATTATCTGCATCTATTCTGAAAATTTTAGCAAGAATGATATGGAGGATCAATGATCCGAAATAGCACCAGCTGATAAACAGTATCAGACTAACCATTCCAGTTCCGAACATTGTCCTGATGTTTGCCATTGAAGCTACTGTCAGTGAAAAAACCAGGATAAGGTACATTCCCAGCTGGAATGTCTTTTCAATTCTGTTTATGTATTTTGATAAGGACAATAGCAATCCGATTGTTGTTATTGACAGGATAACCACAACCATTATAGGTAGTTTAGGTAGAAGCAATGCCAGTCCGCCTGAAAATGCAAAAATCAGCAAAGAAATACCAAGCGCTCCCAGCAAAGGCATGAAAACCCCCTTTTTAAACATTCCGGAATAATCCTCGAGGTTTTCTGTCTGGCTCGCAATCTCTGCAGCATCTCCAGAGATTCCTTTTGATTCTTCGAATGGTGGCAAGATGAACCTGAATATCCTTGGAGCAACTGTTATAAAGAAAAGAACCAGAAATGCGCCAACTATCATATCGTAAGTGCTGACAATGACAAAGAGGTTAGCATCAACATTCAATGCCATTTTTATCGCAACAAAATTCGGAGTTCCGCCTGCATATATTCCTTCGAACATACCCGCTAGCTTCCAGCTTTCTGGAATAGAATTTTTCCAGATAAAGAAGCCCACAGTAACCATCACAAGACCGGCTACCAGTGCAAGTACGACCGATATAAATCCTTTTCTTGCATAACGGAGCCATCGCTTCAGATTGAGAGAAAACAGTAATAAAGGGAAAGCAAGCGGGACTACAACTGACGGAATAATATCCTGAACAGTGCCTATCTGGTTTACAAAAATATCATTTTCAGTTGCTTTGCCCTGGCTAATGAGAGTTTCGACTTCAGCTTTCGGAAGAGATGATTTTCCCTGAAGAGCGAATTTATAGCCCTCGCTTCCCTGAGGCAAAATCCCCGTACTTCCTATCAGAAGACCAAATCCGTATGCAAGAACAATTGATCCCATCTTTTGAAGGAACGACCATTGCTTGCATAAATAAATAATGAATACAGGGAAGCCAAAATAGAAGATCACCAATAATGCAATCTTTATCATCAGATCTTGTTTTAGGTAGATCCAAATATAAAAAAAGCGACTCACTGAAATGCAAGTCGCCTGAAAAATAGGTATTTATACTTATCTGGCAATAGGTTTAATTACAATCTTCGAAGCTTTTCTGATACTGTTCAATTGCTTTCAGACTCATACCCATGCTTGAGAATCCGCCGTCGTGGAAAAGGTTTTGCATCGTAACTTTGCGTGTCAGGTCAGAGAATAATGCAACACAGTATTCAGCGCATTCTTCAGCTGTAGCGTTTCCAAGAGGCGACATTCTTTCCGAAAAATCGATAAGTGAATCAAATCCATGGATCCCGTTACCTGCAGTTGTGGCAGTAGGTGATTGGGAAACGGTATTTACCCTTACTTTTCTGTCGCGGCCATAAATATACCCAAAACTACGGGCAATGGATTCTAGCAGAGCTTTGGCATCACCCATATCGTTATAACCCGAAAGTGTTCTCTGAGCAGCAACATAAGATAAAGCGACAACCGATCCCCATTCTTTAATAGCATCCAGTTTATATGCAGTCTGAAGTACCCGGTGAAAACTCAGCGCCGAGATATCGAAGGTTTTCAGCATGTTTTCATAACTTGTCTGTTCATAGGGTATATCTTTTCGCACATTGGGCGACATACCAATTGAGTGAAGGATAAAATCAAATTTTCCTCCAAAAACCTTCATGCTTTCAGTAAGCAGGTTTTCAATTTCATCCATTTTTGTTGCATCAGCCGGAATTACCTGACTGCCTGTCATTTCAGCCAGATCTTTAATATTTCCAAGTCTTAATGCTACCGGAGAATTGGTAAGCATCAGCTCAGCTCCCTGTTCCCAGGCTTTCAGTGCAACCTGCCAGGCAATAGATTTTTCATTCAATGCACCAAAAATGATACCCTTTTTCCCTTTTAAAAGACCTTCTCTCATGGTATTGTAAATTTATGTTACTGAAAATTGAATGCTGCAAAATTACTAAAATATTGGAAATCATATTTTGAAGGACTATTCAGCCTGACTATACCATTATAAATCCTTTGTGATACTTTGTGTTACCCTTTGTGACCTTAGTGGTAAAAAAATCATTGAACCACAAAGGAACACAAAGTAATGCACAAAGTGACACAAAGGGAAACCCGACCTGTATTCGTAATAAATATATGGAAACCAGATAAATGAAAGTGTTGTTTTAATTTATTCCGGCCTTTAGAAGTTCCCTGGCATTTTTCATTGCAGTTTCAGTTACCTCACTGCCGCTCAGTAATCTGGCAACCTCAAGAATTCTTTCTTCAGGTGATAACAATTTAACACGGGTAAAGGTTGAATTATCCGTATCATCTTTATATACATGATAATGCCTCGTACCGCGTGAAGCAACTTGTGGAAGATGTGTAATATTTATTACCTGCATATATTGTCCCATTCCAGATAGAATCTGACCCACCTTGTCAGCCACCTCACCGGAAACTCCGGAATCAATCTCATCAAATATTATAGTAGGCAGATTATTGTTTTTTGTCAGTAAAGATTTGAGGCTTAACATGACTCTCGACAATTCCCCCCCGGAGGCTATTTTAGCCAGGTTTTCAGGTTCTATCTGTTTATTTGCCGAGAAGAGGAAGTCGGCCTGGTCAATACCTGTAGGAGTAAATTCTTTGATATGTGTGAGGGATATTTTGAATTTTGCATTGGGAATTCCGAGTTGCTTCAGCAACCCTGTAACTTTTGACTCAATTTCCGGCAATACGCTCTTTCTCTTTTCCGATATCTCCTCAGAAATTAGTTTCAGAGAGCTGACCTCTTTTTCAAGTAAGTTTTCCAATTCACTTAGACGTTCATCACTTGTAACGATTGAATTTATGAGATCCTTTATCTCCTCTTTTTTTATTATNAGCTCATTCAGGTCATTAACATGGTGTTTCTGAATAAGGGAATATATATCATCCAGCCGGTTGTTGACCGTGGCAAGACGATGGGGATCAGCTTCAATAGAAACAGCAAGTTTCTCTATCTCAGCTGCAAGATCATCAAATTCAATCAGTCCTGATTCAAGCCGTGACAGAATACTCTCACTTTCAGGCAGGAATGTTCTGATCCTTGCAAGATTTGATTTGATCTCCCTTAACATCGAGAGGATAGAAATCCCTTCAGCATAAAAGAGATTTGAAGATGTGCTAAGTGCTAGTTTTATCTCTTCTGCGTGTCCGAGCATCTCCTGTTCAGTTTCGAGCTCTACCTGTTCTCCTTGTTTCAGACTGGCTTCTTCAAGCTGCTTATATTGGAATTGGTAATATTCAAGATCTGCCCTGTTCTTATCAGCCTTTTCTTTTATTGCACTGTACTCTTTTTTTATTTTCCTCCAGTTCAGGAAGGTTTCGCTGTAGACGGATTTTTGTTTGATATCTGAAAATGAATCAATCAGACTTAGCTGGAAAGAGTTATCATTAAGCATAAGCGTCTGATGCTGAGAATGAATATCTATAAGTCTGTCCCCTAGCTCTTTAAGTAAATTTACTGTAACAGGAGTATCGTTAATAAAAGCCCTTGATTTCCCGGCAGGATTTATCTCTCTTCTCAGAGTTATAACAGTCTCATAGTCGAGCTCATTGGAAATGAAAAACTCATTAAGGTCGTATTCTTCAATACGGAATGTTCCTTCCACAATACATTTCTCATTTTTATCAAGAAGGACCGATGAATCCGCTCTGGTACCCAGGATAAGGGAAAGAGCACCCAGGAGAATTGATTTACCGGCGCCGGTTTCACCGGTAATGATTGTCAGTCCGTTTTCAAGTTCAATGTCCAGTTCTTTTATAAGAGCATAATTCTGAACATACAGTTTTATGAGCATAACAGGGAATTATGGAACATTTGCTGAATTAATAGTTTCATACTTGGCCTTATTTGCAGGGTCTATTTCTGTGAGGATCTGCACTACACGGCTTTTTTCCTCCGGAAATGCACCTGAAAAAATATTAATGAGTTCATCTGACTTCGCGTCCATAATAACCTGTACAAGGTACATGAACGGATCGGGTTTCTTCCTGTAGACATCCTGAATAAACTTGAGACTTTCAACCATACTTGTCCTTGCTTCTGCAATTTTCGATTCCATTTTATCCAGACCATTCATGTTATAATCATAGAGGAACTGCCGTACTCCTTCATATTCCTTATCGAGGACATTCTTCACCAGCCAGTATCGGTTGCGGTTTCTTGAGCCATCATAGGGTTTCCAGCCTGGTTCAGGAGCATTCTGGGCAGTAGTAACAATTTTCTCAGCCATCTGAAAAAACTCAGTGCCACCGAGAGGAGCAAATGTATCATAGTCAAAACCGAGGATCATATAGGTATAGTAAGCCAGAACTGAAACAAGACTCGATCTGTAGGTACTCGGATCAAACTCCAGGGGCTGAAATTCAACATACCTGAACTGAAAGCTGTTGTCGATGAAATTTAGTATTGTAGTTTTATATGTGGTATTGAAAACAGGTCTGCTAAGCTGAATCTGTATAGTTCCTTTAAATTCATCTGCAGATAGCTGATCACTCAGATTAATAAGGATATTGCAATCGATTCTTTCAGCATAGTTGAAGACATGGTTTGTCCAGACAGTGTTATTCATGAACTGATAAAGATCACGTTGCATACTTTCAAATACCTGGCGGTTTGACCCCTGAATTCTTTGAGCGGATATCTGAATATTACAATTCAGTTCCTGGGCCTTAATTATGCCGGGAAAAAGAATCAGAAAAGCAATAAGATAATATTTGAACCTGACCATTATAAAACCGCTATTTATTTAATCATTGAAACAATTTTATCAAGAATATCCTTTGCAGCTTCCTCTTTTGATTTCAACTCAAATTTATCAATATTATTGTTCCGGTCTATAAGAGTGATCTTGTTTGTATCATGTCCAAATCCTGCTCCATCTTCATTTAGTGAATTTAGCACAATAATATCAAGATTCTTCCTCAATAATTTATCTTTTGCATTTTCCAGCTCATTATCAGTCTCAAGTGCAAATCCAGCCAGGATCTGGGATGCCTTTTTCTTCATTCCGAGAGTACCAGCAATGTCAGTAGTAGGTTTAAGTCTTAAAAGCAATTCCGCTTCTTTTTTCTTTATCTTCTTCCCGGAGACCATTACCGGAGTGAAATCTGCAACAGCTGCAGCAAGAATAGCAATATCACAGGAATCGAATCGGGATATGCATTCTGAAGCCATCGATTCGGCTGTTGTTACGTTTATTACCTTTACCAAATTATTTCGCGGAATGATATTTACAGGGCCCAGTACAAGGTCAACACTCGCTCCGTACTCTGCAGCAGTATCTGCCAGGGCGATTCCCATTTTACCTGAAGAATAGTTGCTTAAAAAACGGACCGGATCAAGGGGCTCACGTGTTGGTCCGGCATTAATCAGAAGATGTTTGCCTTTCAGAGGCTGATAGTTTTTTTTTTTGCAAAAAAGCTCCTGATCTCTTTCACGATATCTTCCGGTTCAGCCATTCTGCCTTTGCCTGAGAGACCACTTGCCAGTTCTCCGCTGACAGGTTCCAGAATGGAATTGCCAAAGGCTTTCAGTGTTTCAATGTTAATCGTGGTAGCCGGATGGTTTAACATATCAACATCCATGGAAGGGGCTACGAATACCGGACAACGCACTGACAGATATGTAGTCAGCAGCAGGTTATCGGCCACTCCTGTTGCCATTTTGGCAATTGTGTTTGCAGTTGCCGGAGCAATAAGAAAAATATCGGCCCACAAACCCAGATCCACATGACTGTTCCAGTCTCCATTGGCTGGGTTAAAGAACTCTGTGAGCACAGGATTTTTTGACAGAGTTGCCAGGGTAAGAGGAGTAATAAATTCTATTGCGTGATCAGTCATAATCACTTTGACATTGGCGCCATCTTTAACAAGCAACCGGATGATAGTTGCAGTTTTATAAGCTGCAATACCTCCGGTTACGCCGATAAGTATGTTTTTGCCCTTCAGCATCGTAACGCTAAATATTACTTTGGTTTGGCAGGATTTTCAGGGTTTCTGTAGAAAATTTTACCTTCTTCAAGCTCCTGCAATGCAATAAGTGTTGGTTTTGGAAGCCGTTCGTAAAATTTTGAAATTTCTATCTGCTCACGGTTTTCAAATACCTCCTCTAGGTTGTCACTATAAGATGCAAACTCTTCTAATTTCTTGTTCAGTTCCTGTTTCATCTCAACAGATATCTGGTTTGATCTTCTTGAAACAACGATTACTGTTTCGTAAATATTTCCGGTCCCCTGTGTCATCAGGTCCAGATTGCGTGTAACGGTTGTTACCGGTGCTATTGATTTTCTGTAATCCATATGTATATATTGATTATTTTACTCCACTATCAGGAATTCCTGCTTTTAAAAATTTATTTGTTTTCTGGAATATATTGTTCACGTCTTTTGAATATGTGCTTTTTGGAAATTCTTCCATGAAAGAATAATAGTCATCAAGTGTTGCCTGGTATCGCTCCTTTTGCTTAATCTTATAACTGAGTTCTGCATATTGGAAAAGAGAATTTAATTTAAGATACATCATCTTTTCCCTGTACTTTGTATTTGCAAATTCTTTAAGACTATTGGTCAGAGCTACAACTGCAGCTTTATATTGGTCCATATCGTAATAGAGTTTTGCACTCAGATACGATTTTTCTACCAGTTTATCCTGAAGGTCAGTTATCCGTTTTTTACAATCTTCAACTTTTGAACTGGTTGGGAACCTGTTAAGAAAAATATTAAATCCTTCAATTGCATTTTTTGTATTTTCCTGATCAAGTTCCGGACGAGCAGAGATATTATAATCGCAAACTGCCGCCATATAATTTGCCTCTTCTGCATGTTTGCCAAACGGGAATTGTTCTATAAATGTTTTGAATGTGCTCCCTGCCATAAAGTAGTCTTTCATTCCATAATAGCTCTGGGCATTCATCCAGTTCAGTTCTTCAGCCTCATCTGTAGCTCTGAACCG
>JGI24145J26757_10000626_pt1 | contig 13166 bp, 13 predicted proteins | sample BarGraIncu01122A_FD_26757 | JGI IMG/M metagenome (IMG submission 26757) | reverse complement strand
CCGGCAGGATGCGGGACGGTTCCGTGGTGGCTGGCCGCAGGAAATGTTCAAAAATAAAAATCAGCGCGAACAGCGCCGCGGCGATCGTGAACCAGATTCCAGTGGTTTTCGAATTCATTATTTTCTCCGGGCCAGCCAGACCAGGCAGCCGAACAACAGCACCGCGCCGGGCAGCGCCCCCAACAACAGCCAGCGGACTTCGCGTTGTTGGGTTCGGGTCATCAACAGCCGGAATTCCGTGACGGGTCGCGGCCCGATGCCTTGGAGCAAGGTCGTGCGGTCGAGCAGCCAGTTGGCGGCGTAACCGGCAAAATCGGCATTGGCGCCGCCCTGGATATAATAATTGCCGAGAAAAACGGAGTCGCCGACGACGATGATGCGGGTGTTGCCACGCGGATTGGCGACGCCGGCCACGGATTTTTGTTCAACGGCGACCATGAGCGGGTAACTGCGCGCTGGTTCGGCGGGATCCCCCTCAAGCACGGAATCCGGGCTGGAGGCTGCGATTTCATCAACTTGCGGCGCGTTGGCGGACGGGTTCTGCCATTCCACGCGACCGACCGGCCGCGGCCGAACCATCTGCAACGAAAGCTGCGTGAGCGGGTTGACGACAGGATGCTGACTGAACCTGCGAACGACGACATCGTCACCGGTGACCGTGCTTTTCAAGTCCTTTACGAAATCGGCGACGACGTTGACACCCCAGCGCTGCAAAATGGGTTCGAGTCCGGTCGGTTGTCTGATGGAGGCGTAATTGAAAAGCACAAACAGCCGTCCACCTTGTGCGAGATATTGGTCAATCTTTTGCAATTCAAGTTCGGACAACGGCACAGTGGGCGCAGCGATAATGAGCAAATTGCAATCCATCGGCACGGCGCTGTCGCCGAGCAATTGGAGATTTATCGCCGCGATGTAATTTTGGGCGAGGAGGGAACCGAATTTCAGATAGCCGACATTACCGCTGTCGTCGAGCGCAGGTTCGCCATGGCCTTGCAAAAAATACGCCGTGAGCGGCTTGGGATTTTCCAGCGCGAGCAGCATCGAGGTGAACGTTATCTCGCCGTGAAACGCGACGGGCTTGCGCCGGAATTCGCGTTCCTTTTCGTTCGGTATCTGCTCCAGCGTGTATTGCGTGAGCGCGTCGCCGGGGGCGATTTTGATGCGTCCGTCGCAGTCAAAGATGACGAGATTCTTGTCAGTCCGCGAATTCAGCTTGTATTGTTCCTTTACTTTTTCGGCCTCGCCCGCGTCACGCACATAATCCACTGTCCGAACGGAAATGCGCGGGTTCCCCGAGCGATACTCGTTCAGCAGCGCGACGATGTCCGGATAAAAATTATTCTCGTCCTTGGTGTCGTAATAAAGCGTCACGTTTATATGATTGGTCAACAACCGCAGGATGTTCATGGTTTGCGGGGCCAATTGGATTCGCGTCTGCGAACTCAGATAAAACCGCCCAAAGAAGTGCGCGCTGAGGTAATTCACCATCACCACCACGGCCAGCACCAGCGCCGTGCGCACAACGACGTCCAAGCCGATTTTCCACCGGCGGCCGGGCGAAAAGCTGGGTTGAGATTTGGAATCGGTCGCCATTTTATTTCCAGCGCCGGCTTTCCACCACGCGCAAGGTCAGGAACAAAAAGAAAAACGTCAGGCTCACGTAAAAAATCACCGCGCGGGTGTCCACCATGCCGCGGGTAAAGTTGTGCATTTGCTCGAACAGGCCGAAATAGGACAGCACTTGCGACTGCCATTGCGCGGCCACAGGAATGGCCTCGGCCAAAAATCCAATCGAAAATAAACTCACGCCGAGGACAAAACTGATCATCGCCGCCGCCATCTGGCTGCGCGTCAATGCCGACGCAAAACAGCCCAGCGACAAAAACAGGCAGCCGACCAAAAACACGCCCAGATACATTCCGCCAATCGTGCCCGCGTCCAGCGTGCCCGGCTGATTCGTAAAATGTCGCACAACGAAGAGACACGCGAGCATCGGCAGCCACATCACAATGTAAAACACGAGCGCCGAGGCGAATTTCGCCGCGACCACCTGCAAATCGCTCACCGGGGTGGTCATCAGTGTTTCAAAAGTGCCCGAGAATTTTTCCAGCGCGAACAACCGCATCGTGAGTGCCGGCGTCGCCAGCAGCACAATCAGCCAGAAAAAGTAAGTCCGATAAAACATTTCCGTCACCGGCATCGGCGACGGGTCGCTGCCGAGATTTGTCATTAATACCACAAAACTCAACCCGATCAGGAACGTCACCGCCGAGATAATCACGTAGCCGGTGATGGAACAGAAAAACGCCGCCAGTTCCCGGCGCGCGAGCGTCCAGAAAATGCTCATTCGCCCTCCTCCGCCTCGGTCGGCCGGGTCACCTGCACGTAAATGTCTTCGAGCGAATGACGGCTGCGCGTCAACTCCCGCAGGATCCAGCCGCGTTCCAGCGCCACCGCGAAAATCGCCGGACGCAGATCGTATCCATCGCGCGGCGTCAGCGCGCAGCGTTGGAATTCACCTTCGCTTGGCGACACGTCGAATTGTTCGATTCCCGGCATTTGCGACCAGACTTCGCGCAGTTCGTCCGCCGGCGCGGCGATTTCAGCGATGATCTGGCTGCTGCCCGCCATGAGCCGCTGCAAATTGTCCGGCGTGTCGGCGGCCAGAATTTTGCCGTCGTACATGATGAGCATCCGGTTGCACGTCATTTCCGCCTCGGGCAAAATGTGCGTCGAAATCAGCACCGTGTGCTTCTGGGCAAGACTTTTGATCAATTGCCGCACCGCGCGAATCTGATGCGGATCGAGGCCGAGGGTCGGTTCGTCCAAAATGATCAATTCCGGCTCATGCACCAGCGCGTCCGCCAGACCGACACGCTGCCTGTAACCCTTGGAAAGCTGGCCGATGATGCGGCGGCCCACCTCCGTCAACCCGCATTGCTCCATCACCGTGGTCACGCGCTCGCGCGAACGCCGCCAGTTGAGGCCCTTGAGCCGCGCGCGGAATTTCAGGTATTCCCGCACGCGCATTTCGGGATACAGCGGATTGTTTTCCGGCATGTAACCGATGCGGCGGCGCACTTCATCCGACTGGTGAAAGACATCGAAACCCGCGACGCGCACCGTGCCGGACGTCGCCGGCATGAAACACGAAAGAATCCGCATCGTCGTGCTTTTGCCCGCGCCATTCGGTCCGAGCAAACCGACAATTTCGCCCCGCGCGACCGTGAACGAAATGCCCGCCACCGCCGTGTGTCCGGCGTAGCGTTTCGTCAAATTTGTCACTTCAATCATCGCAGTGTCGCTCATCGAAACGTTGGTGGAGTCTAGCAGGAAATTCAGGATTCCGGCCAACAAAAATTCCGCCACAAAACAAAACCTTGCTTTATAAACCCGCAAAACCGCCGTTGGATGCGTTCAAAATTATGCGTGCCGACTTGACTTTGCTCAACCGCAGGCGCAAAAGCAACCCGCAGTGTCTCCGCCGCCTGAAAATTTTTACGCCGACTGGCGCTCGCGCTTTGGCGTGGTGCATGTCCTGCGCGACGAAAATGATCCGCCGCCGGAACGCCTGCTCCAGGCCATCTGGCACCACCAGCGGTTGCAGCGCGACCGGCTCCAAACTGCCGATGGAAAATCCGTTCGCGTTTTACATCCTGGTTTTGTCAGCGTCGAAGGCGGGCCGGATTTTCGCGGCGCGGTCATTCAAATCGGCGACGCCGCGCCGTGTTCCGGTGACGTGGAAATTGACCTGCGCGTCGGCGGCTGGCGCGCCCACGGTCACGACCGCAACCCGAATTTTAAAAATGTCCTGCTTCACGTCGTTTGGGACGACGCGCGGCCAATGCCAAATGCGCCTCCAGTTTTGCCGTTGAGCCATTCGCTGGACGCGCCGTTGGGCGAACTCGGATTGTGGCTGGAAAACGAATCACCGCGCGTCCTGCCCGAAAATTTGCGCGGCCAATGTTGCGTGGTGTTGCGCGAATTGGATGAAACGCGACAAAGCAAAATTTTGGACTCTGCCGCACGCGTTCGTTTTCAAGCCAAAGCCGGACAATTTCGCGCCCGCGCCCGGCACGCCGGCTGGGAGCAGGCGCTGTGGGAAGGCTTGTTCCGCGCGCTCGGCTATAAACACAACATCTGGCCGATGCAAAATCTCGCCGAATCACGTTTGCGCTGGACGCCCGGCGCGGACCCGGCTTTCGCACTTCAAGCCCGGCTGCTCGGCATCAGCGGTTTGCTGCCGGCGGAACTGACCCGGGCGCAGGCGGGCAGCGAGGGTTATCTGCGTCGCGTCTGGGATTGCTGGTGGCGGGAACGCGATGCGTTCAGCGATTGCATTCTGCCGCGCGCCGTCTGGAAATTTCACGGATTGCGTCCGGCAAATCATCCCCAACGCCGGCTCGCGCTGGCGGCGCATTGGCTGGCGGCGGACCATTTGATTCAAAAACTCGAAAACTGGTGCGCCCGGGAATTGCCGGACAAAATGTTGCCCGGTTCGCTGCGGGAAATTTTTGAAGTGGAACGCGACGAATTTTGGTCGTGGCACTGGACGTTCCGCTCGGCGCGGCTGAAAAAGCCGCAACCGCTGTTGGGNGATGCGCGGGTGACGGATTTGGCGGTGAACGTGATTCTGCCGTGGCTTTGGACGCGCGCCGCCGAAGGTAAAAATGGAAGGCTCCAGCGGGTCATTGAACACCGCTACGCCGCCTGGCCGCAGGCGGAAGACAATTCCATTTTGAAATTGGCGCGTCAGCGTTTGTTGGGTGTTGGGCGAAGCCGCGTGTTGCGGAGCGCTTCAGCGCAACAGGGTTTGATTCAAATCACGCGCGACTTTTGCGAACACTCGAATGCGATCTGCGAACATTGCCGGTTCCCGGAACTGGTGCGCGGTTGGAATAGTGATACAGGCTTCCAGCCTGTGGGAAATTAAACCAAATCACAGGCGGGAAGCCTGTGCCGCAAAATCACTTCACTTCCAGTTTGGCGAACGGATTGTTCAATCCGCCGGACTGCGGTTCGTCCGAAACGGGCACTTTGTTTTTCGGGGGGGCGGAATGGGAGGGTTGATGATTGTCCGAAGGCGGCGCCGGACTGACTTCGGTTTGATGCGGATTTTTGGCGCGCTTGTTGCGCGGCAGCGGGCTGACCATCACATTAATGCCGCGCCCGATGAGTTTCGGCGGAAAATCGGGATTGCCGTAGGGCGCGATCTCACCCAGAAATTTGTTGATGACCTGGAAGCCGACTTCCGTGTGCGCCATTTCTCGACCGCGGAATTTAAGCGCGACCTTCACTTTCATGTCTTCACAGAGAAAATCCACCGCGTGCGTGACCTTGATGCCGAGGTCGTGCGGGTCAATCCGCGGGCTGAGCTGAACCTCTTTGACGGTCGAGGCGTGCTGATGCTTCTTGGAATCCTTTTCCTTCTTGGCCATTTCGTAACGGTATTTGCCGAAATCCACGAGCCGGCAGACCGGCGGCGTGGCGGTGGCGGCGATCTCGACGAGGTCAACCCCGTTCTGCCGCGCGAGATTGATCGCGTCGTTCAACGAGATGATGCCGAGTTGTTTGCCGTCAACTGCGATGACCCGGACTTCGCGGGCGCGGATTTTGCCGTTAACCCGGACAAACGAAGCAGGAGAAAAAGTGCGTGGGGAATAAGGGCGGCTCAAGACACCCTCGTCGGTTGTGGCATAACTGTAAGTTTTCGCATCAAGCAAACTGGCCTGGCCAGTTCAAATCTGCTCTATCAATAAGCCTTTCTGGTTAAACGTGCAAGCAAATAATAGGTAACAAACTCAAAAATCAGGGCCTAATTTGATGGCTTTAAACACGGCTTCGTAAATCCGCTTTAACGGTATCTTTGCCCGTACCGCCAGTTTTTTGCACGATTCAAACTCCGGCGCGGCCTGGATCACCTTTCCGTCGAGCCGGCCAATTTTTACGGTGACATCGCCGAACGGTGTTTTGATTTTTGTGAATTCACGCCGCAATTTTCGCCGTTCCGCCACCGTCCGCCGGATGCCGAACGCGCTCGTTTCGCGCAAAATCAACTCGCTGAACTTGTCCGCGTCGGTTTCGGCGCACAGAATCGTGAGCAACACCCCGGGNCNNTTTTTCTTCATCTGAATCGGCGTGTGGAAAACGTCGAGCGCCCCCGCTGTCAGTGCTGTTTCAACGAAATGCCCGAGAATTTCCCCGCTGACGTCATCCAGATTCGTTTCGAGCACAGCGACACGATCCGTTTCCCAATCGCGCTCTTCTGATTTGGCCCTCGACCCTCGACCCTCGACTCTCGACTCTCCGAGCGCTGCTCGGAGAACATTTGGCCGCGTCTGGTTGTCACGCGTACCGAGTCCGAAACCGATTTTTCCAGCGACCAGATTTTGCATCAGACCAAAATTTTCGACGAACTCCGCCAGCACGGCGGCGCCGGTAGGCGTGACCAGTTCGTGCGGTTCGTCGCATTGCGTCACGCCGATGCCGCGCGCACCGAGAATGGCCAGGGTGGCCGGGGCGGGAACGGGAAAGCGTCCGTGCGCGCAATCCACCCAGCCGGTGCCTTCAATGACCGGCGCGGCCAGCACGCGTGGTTTGCCGAGCATCTCCAACGCGATGCACGCGCCCGCAATGTCCACAATCGAATCCACCGCGCCGACTTCGTGGAAATGAACTTTCTCCGGCGGCAGGCCGTGGATTTTTCCCTCGGCCTCCGCGATGCGCTGAAACACGGCGACGGATTTTTTCTTCACCCAAGCCGACAATTTGCTTTTCGCAACGAGCTTTTTGATTTCGGCAAACGTCCGGTTCTCGTCGTGATGATGACGGTCATGTCCATGATGGTGGTCGTGGCTGTGATCAGGGTGATGTCCGTGATGATGTTCGTGGGCGCCAGTCAGATGGACATCAAACTTCACGCCTGCGATGCCGGAGGTTTGTTTGCGCGCGACGTGAAGATGATAACCGCCGAGTTTCAACTTTTTCAACTCGCGCTCAAGCTGGCGCGCATCCACGCCGAGGTCAATCAGCGCGCCGATGAACATGTCGCCGCTGATGCCGCTGAAAATATCGAGGTAAAGCGTTTTCATTTTTCCGCCAACGCATTGATCTGGCTGGCGGCGTAACCCGCGCCGAAACCGTTGTCAATGTTCACCACGGTCACACCACTGCCGCAACTGTTCAACATGCCGAGCAACGCCGCGATGCCGCCGAAGCTCGCGCCGTAACCGATGCTCGTCGGCACGGCAATGACCGGTTTGGAAACCAGACCGGCGACGACGCTCGGCAACGCGCCTTCCATGCCGGCGACGACGATGAGCACGTTCGCCCGCTGGATGTTTTCCGATTTTGCCAGCAAGCGATGCAGACCGGCCACGCCAACATCGTAAATCCGTTCGACGCGGTTGCCCATGATTTCCGCGGTCACCACCGCTTCCTCAGCCACGGGCAAATCACTTGTGCCGGCGCAAATGACCCCGATGGTTCCAGGACGTTTNGGCAGGGGTTTTTTCTCGATGGTCACGCAACGGGCAAGTTGGTGGTGGGCGGCAGGCTTGAATTTCCTGCGCAATGCGCGGGCATGGATGTCGGTGACGCGCGTGATGAGCACGCGCGATTCGGACGCCAGAATTTTCGCGGCGATTTTAACGACTTGTTCCGGCGTTTTGCCGCCGCCGAAAATGACTTCGGGAAAACCCTTGCGGAGCGCGCGGTGCGTGTCCACCTGCGCGAAGCCGAGGTCAGCCACCGGCGCGGACTGAAATGCGCGCAGGATTTTTTCGCGCGGAATTGTTCCGGCGCGGAATTGTTCCAGCAGGCGGATGGCTTCAACGGTTGTCACGCGGTCACCATGCCACAAGCCGTTCGTGTGGTCACGCGGGAAAAGCTTAATGGTGATGATGCCGGAACAGCCGTTTCCGGTTTTTGAGCAAATACCAGACGATGGTCACGTTCAATGCCAGCAAAATTGCCAGTCCAATTTTGGGATGAGGAAACAATTCCGGTCGGGGTAGGCCCGATGCTTCAAGCCGGCGATGGCGCACCAATTCAAAAATTTCAATCGGGATGAAAAACGCTGATTCACCAATCGCCAGCCAAATCGCCCACTTCGCGCGAAACGCCAGTCCCAAACCCAGGACGATCAGAAAAAATCCGCAGAGAAACGTGCCCGAGGCCACTTCGCGCACATTGGCGGGCGTGATGGTATCCAGCCAGTCGCCAATGCCCGCGAAAAAACTCTGTTCCGGGTCGAGATGAACCCACCGCAGAAATTGGTCAAACACGTCCGATAAATCCTTGTTCGCCAGTGAAAGGACGCCCAGCGCCAGCAGCAACAGCGCAACGCCTTTGATTAGCTTGATCGCAACGATGAAATACAGCATCGGCGCGCGCTTTTTCGGAGGCAAGGAGGTGTCAACCATGGGAAATGTTAGCCTGCGTGGGTGGCGGTTCATCGCCCGCTTTGCGGGGTTCGGATGAGGAGGAAACCGGCGCGGCCACTTTATTTCGCGACGCTTCCACCTTGATGTAATGCAGGACAACGGGCGCGAGGATCATGCCCGGAATGCCCATCAACTTCTCACCGAGCACCAGCCCGATGAGCGTCAACCACATCGGATTCTTGATGCGGTCGCCGATGATCTTGCTGTTGAGGAAATACTCCAGCTTGTGAATGACGACGAGGAAAGCGAGCGCGATCAGCGCCATCTTTGGCGAAATCGTGAAACCAACGGCGACGATGAGCGTGTTGCTCAGGAGATTGCCGATGATGGGCAACAGCCCGCACAGAAACGTCAACACGATGAGCACCGTCCCGTAAGGATAACCGTTCCAGACCAGAAACACGGCGGTCAGCGCGGTGTTGATCACGGAAATGACGATTTGTGCCCCGATCACCTTGGCGAAACTGCGGTAAAAGGTTTGAAAACGAACATCCAGTTCGCGCACCACCGTTGCATACAGGCTGTCCCGCGCCGTGTGCGGATCGTCTTCGGTGCCCCACCTGGCGCTCAGGAAGAGACTGACGGCGACCACCAGGCCGACCAGCAGCAGCGCGAACTGGAAAGCCGCGGCGTGCGCGTACCGGCCGACGTTCGCGACGCTTTCCTGGACCTCGTTTATCGCAACCGTCTTGAGGCTTGCGTAATCGGAGAATGGCAGTTCCACGCCCTTTTTCTCCGCGAACTCGACGATGGCGGGAATCGTGGTCTCCGCGATACTGGGCAGCGTGATGTAAACCTGGTGTGAGAAATAAAAGAACCCGCAGCCGATGGCCACGACCATGATGATGTAGAGCGCCACGCCCAGCAGTTTGCTGCGGCCAAAGCTGAATAGCCGGAGCGCGAAGTAGCCAAACAGCGCCATCAGCACCAGCACGCCCAAGTGCAACCAGCCAATAAGTACCAGCAGCACCGCCATGATCACGTAGGAAATGCGGGTAGGGCTACTCATGGGAGCAAGGAAAACATCCAACCTCCAACGCGCAACGCCCAACGTCCAATTGAAGTCCGCCCGCCCATTCGCCGCATTGGGTGTTCGATGTTGAATGTTGGATGTTCATCCTCCGTTCACTCATCGGATCCGGGCCTGCAACCACCCCAGCAGTTCGCCAATGGGCAGCCGTTCCTGCCTGCCATCGTCCCGAAAACGCACTGTCACCGTATCCTTCAACTCCGGCTTCTCGCCCAACGTGTCGAAATCAATCGTCATACAGAACGGCGTGCCCGCTTCGTCCTGGCGCGCGTAACGGCGGCCAATCGAACCGGCATCGTCGTAAAACACATTCATCCACGGACGCAACCGGTCACGCACTTCGAGCGCCTTCTTCACCAACTCCGGCTTGTTCTTGAGCAACGGCATCACGCCGGCCTTGACCGGCGCGACGCGCGGATGAAATTTCAAAATCACGCGCGTTTCACTCCGGCCCTTGTCATCCGTCGCGGTGACTTCGCTGTAGGCGTTCGTGATCAGCGCAAGGATTAGACGATCCACACCCGCAGACGGTTCAATCACGTGCGGGATGTATTGGCCTTTCGCGAGGCCGTTCGCGTCTTCGGTGGCGTCCTTTGAAGCCNGTTCTTCCGCCACGCCCATTTTGACGAGATATTTTTTCCGGTTCTCGTAATAGCGCCGCCAGAGTTCGTCCGATTTTTCCTTCGGCAACTTCACCCACGCCGTGCGAAGTTCCTCGTCGAAAACGCCCATCGGTTTGCCGGAGAAACGCTCGTGCTGGCTNAAATCGAAATCGCTGCGGGCGGCGATGCCTTCGAGTTCCTGCGTGCCGAACGGAAACTTGAACAGAATGTCCACGCAGGCGCGGGCGTAATGCGCGAGTTCCTCCGGCTTTTGCCAGTATTCTTCCAGCGTCGTGCGCGGCAGTCCGATGCCTTCGTAAAACTTGATCCGCTCCTCGACCCAGTATTTGTGCCACGCTTCCCAGCCCCAGTTGGGTTGAGGGTTGAGGGTTGACCCGTCTTCGCTTCGCTTCGCCGCGCCAAGGGGTTGAGGGTTGCCGGTTCGATGTTCGGCGTTCGATGTTGGATGTTCGATGTTTCCTGTAATTGCTTCTGCCGCCGGTGCGACGCGACCGCAAATCGCTTCGACCACTTCATCCGGCTTGATGAAAAATTCCAGCTCCATCTGCTCGAACTCGCGGGAGCGGAAGGTGTAATTGCGCGGCGTGACCTCATTGCGAAAGGCCTTGCCGGTTTGCGCAATGCCAAACGGGACTTTTTGGCGCGATGTTTCGAGCACGTTCTTGAACTGCGCGAAGATGGCCTGCGCGGTTTCGGGGCGGAGGTAGGCAATCGCCGATTCATCCCGCACTGGNCCAACGTAGGTTTGGAACATCAGGTTGAACGCCCGCGGCGCGGTCTTCTCACCGTGGCATTCAGAAACCATCTTGCTGGGCTTTTGCGGACAGGGGATTTCATTGGTCTGATCGGCGCGGAAACGGCCTTTGCACGTTTTGCAATCAATCATCGGGTCGCTGAACGTATCCACATGTCCCGACGCCTTCCAAATCTGCGGGTGCATGATGATGGTGGCTTCGAGGCCCACGACGTCGTCGCGCTGGCGGGTCATGGTGTTCCACCAGAGTTCCTTCACGTTGCGCTTGAGTTCCGCGCCGAGCGGGCCGTAGTCCCAAAAGCCGTTGATGCCGCCGTAAATCTCGGAGGATTGAAAAATGAACCCGCGCCGCTTGCACAGTGACACGATTTTTTCCATGAGCACGTTCTCTTTTGGCTCCGCCATAGGGTCGAGCAGTGTTTGCGATGCGCGCGGCGCTGTAAATGAGATTTTGACTGGCCCAATGGCGGTTCGGCGCGTGAATTTCACGCGCGATGCGTGAAAATTTCACGCATTGTGCCGTCGCGAAAAAGTCTTTGAGCGATTTTCATTGGCATTTTGCGGGAAAAACCGGTTGGCATCGGCATTGCTAAACGTTGTTCAGACTGATGTTGACGGCGCGGGCGATTGATTTACTGGATTCGACGAACCGTCACCCAACGAACAAAAACCAAAAAACCTTATTGAACGTATGAAAAGAATTCTGAAACAGACCAAGGCCTTCACGCTGATCGAGTTGCTCGTCGTCATCGCCATCATCGCCATCCTTGCAGCTTTGTTACTGCCGGCACTGGCCGCGGCCAAGCGCAAGGCGCAACGCATCAATTGCGTCAGCAACCTCAAACAAGTCGGGATTGCCTTCCGACTCTGGGAAGGCGACAATGGCGATAGATATCCCATGGCCGTCAACACGGCTTTCAACGGGGCCAAGGAGAAAGTTTATAGCGCTAGCAGTAGTCCCGGGGCGAATTACGGTCTGACCAACGTTTTCGTGGTCATGTCGAATGAATTGAGCACGCCCAAGATTCTGGTGTGTCCGTCTGACAGCACTCGGAATGCCCAGACCAACTTTGCCAGGTTNAGCCTCAATTACGATAACATGAGCTACTTTGTCTGTGGCGATGCGGCCGAAACCTATCCGCAGATGATTTTGGATGGCGACCGGAATATTGGAACATCAGCCACCCAAAATTCCCCGGCAAACAACACCAACGGTATTGCTGGAGCCCCTACAAGTTTTCTGTGGCCGCCAGGTGCCAACTGGTGGGCGTGGACGGCCGTGGATATGCATTTGAGGGTTGGCAATATCGGAATGGCTGATGGCAGTGCCCAGCAGGTGACCGTTGCCGGGTTGCAGACAGCCTTGGGCGCCGCCACCAACGGTGCGTCTACCCTGACGCCCTCTTATAATTTCCCGCAATAAGCGCAGCCTGATTTTTACTGATTCCTGCAGCAACAAGGCATCCGCAAGGATGCCTTGCTTTGTTTTAAACCGTGATGCCAATTCCCAGAGACAATCGGTGCAACGGGTAGGGCGGCACTCCCTGCTCGCGATCTATCGGAGCTGCGCCGCCGGGTATGATGGCCGCGCATCCGCCTTCGCTTTGCTTCAGCGCGACAAGGCAGCGCGGCCCTACCGTCTGGAATATGTTGCCGATTATTATCGGGAAATGGCATGAGTTCCTCCTGAACGAATCAAATCAAAGGTTGCGGTCGGAGCTGTCGGGATCATCGTCGCCGTTTTTCTTTTCCGATTTTTCCGAAAGCCGCTGCCGGGCGAAAAAATTTTGCAACAACCCCCGGCAATCCGCTTCCCGGATGCCGCCCGTGATTTCACAACGGTGGTTCAGCGTGGGGAATTGCAGCAGGTTCATCGCCCCGCCGGCCGCGCCACCTTTGGGGTCGCTCGCGCCGAACACCACGCGCGCCAGCCGGGTGTGCACCATCGCGCCCGCGCACATCGGGCAGGGCTCCTTGGTCACGTAAAGCGTGCAATCCGTCAGCCGCCAGTCGCCGGCGGTTTCTTCGGCCTGGGTGAGCGCGAGCATNTCGGCGTGCGCCGTGGCGTCTTTGAGCTGTTCCACCTGGTTGAAGGCCCGGGCGATGATTCGGCCCTCGCGGACGATGACCGCGCCGACCGGCACCTCGCCGGCTTCATCGGCGCGGGCCGCCTGCCGCAATGCCTCGCGCATGAAATAATCGTCGCTGTGCAAATCAATGATGGGCTCGTCCATAAATCAGTCGAGAGTCGAAGGTCGAGAGTCGAGAGCAGGACGCGTCTTGCCAGAGAATTTCTTTTTGGCCCTCGGCCCTCG
>JGI24145J26757_10000623_pt1 | contig 13209 bp, 13 predicted proteins | sample BarGraIncu01122A_FD_26757 | JGI IMG/M metagenome (IMG submission 26757) | reverse complement strand
TGATTAAAATCGCTTGAAACAATTTCCTTAAGTCCATGGTAGAGTTGAAAAAAACGCCTGTTAAAATAAGCGGCAAAACTAAAAGTAAAGCTCATTCCAATTAAAAAACACATGGTTGCAAGGATTGTCATCTTTGTAAGAGCACTTTGAGAAGAGGCTTTGGCATCATCTGTTTTAACTTCAAGCGCTTTTCCGTTCATTTGTGATAGTATTGACAATTGATGATAAAGACTGCCTGATTTATTTTGAAGGTAAAGCAAATCTGTAGATGATTTCGGAAACTTAATGAAAGTTTGCAGAGAATCTCTGTATTCAATGTAATCTGTCTCGATACCCGATACAAGTTTATCTTCCCCGGGCTCTGTAAAGTTGTTCTTTTCAGATAGAAGTGACTGATTTATCTGTTTAAGTTCTTTTTCAATTTTCAAACTATCTGGAATCCTTTTTGTTAAAAAGCTGGTTGTAATTTCCTGATTGATGTTCATTAAACCTTCCGACATCTCACGGGCATAAACAACAGATAAGTAGTTTTCCTTCAGAATTGCACTTGTCTTGGTTGAGAGTTTATTAAGGTAATAGCCGGAAAAAACTGCTAATACAGATATGATAATAAATAAAAAAATCATACCAAGAGTAAATCGTGTGCGGATTGAATGTTTCATAGGTTAGAGGTTTACTTATTATCAGTTTTTAGTCTCATATTTTATCAAGTTCTAAATTTAATACTAATACATTGATCCTTTGTTCACCTAAGAAGAAAAACTGTGGATCTTCAGTCAAATCTTTTATTTTTTTCAGAAGTTTTTCTTTTTGCGTGTTATCGAAATGCCTTGCTGAAGAGATTCGTTCTACCTGCATCACAGCTGCCTCAGGTGAGATATGCGGATCGAGGCCACTACCCGATGCAAATGCCATTTCCGTTGGAGTTAATAAGGGATCTTGTAACGAATTCATTTTCGCAAAAAATACTCTCCTGGCATTAACCAGCTTTTTCAGGGTATCGCTTGTAGGTCCATAGTTTGATGCTCCGGAAGGAATAGGATTATAACCAATGGCAGAAGGCCTCGACCAGAAATAGATAGTGCTGTCGAATTTTTGGCCAATTAGCTCAGAGCCTATGATTTTGCCATCCTTAATTATCAGACTACCATTGGCTTTAGAAGGAAAAGTTAGCTGGGCTAAGCCCGTCATTAAAAGCGGATAAAGAATTCCTGTCAGAATGGTCATAACAAGTAAAAATTTTAAGGCTATAATTGTTTGTGTTTTCATAATTATTAAATTTAAAAAATTGACCTGATTCTTAAATCATATGTATTGAAACAAGCAGCATATCAATAAGTTTGATTCCAATAAATGGAACAATTATTCCTCCTATACCATAGATNGCTATATTCAACGCCAGTACCCTGTTGGCAGAAATCGGCCTGTACTTTACCCCTCTCAGGGCCAAGGGAATAAGAGCAACAATAATTAAAGCATTGAATATTACTGCGCTTAAAATAGCGCTTTCAGGAGAGGTAAGTTTCATTATATTCAGGACACCCAGAGGTGCAACACCAGAAGCAGTGACATAAAGATATGCAGCTATGGCAGGAATGATAGCGAAATATTTAGCTACGTCGTTCGCGATACTGAAAGTTGTAAGTGCTCCACGGGTCATAAGTAACTGTTTTCCGGTTTCAACAACCTCTATCAGCTTTGTGGGATTGCTGTCGAGGTCAACCATATTCCCGGCTTCGCGGGCAGCCTGGGTGCCTGTATTCATTGCCAGGCCTACATCGGCCTGTGCCAGTGCAGGTGCATCGTTGGTACCATCGCCAATCATTCCTACCAGGTGACCATTAGCTTGTTCTTCCCTGATACGGAAAAGCTTGTCTTCAGGTTTTGCTTCAGCAAGAAAATCATCTACACCAGCTTCTGCGGCTATGGCAGCTGCAGTCTGAGGATTGTCACCCGTGATCATAATTGTACGGATACCCATCATCCTTAGTTGTGCAAACCTCTGTTTGATGCCTCCTTTTACGATATCTTTAAGATGAATTACACCGAGAACCTGATTATTTTCGGCAACAACCAATGGCGTTGCACCCTGACGTGAAAGTTCCGTTACAGTCTCTTCAACATTTTTTGGAAAAAATCCATTATTGTTTTCTATGAATTTTTTTATAGCGCTTGAAGAGCCTTTTCGTATGCTTCTAATCTTTCCATCGGGATTTTTTAAATCAATACCACTCATGCTTGTTTGTGCTGTAAAAGGAATGAATATTGTTTCTAAAGTCTGCATTTCCCTCGCCCTGATATTAAATTGTTCCTTTGCCAAAACGACTATTGAGCGTCCCTCTGGTGTCTCATCAGCAAGGGATGCTAATTGGGCTGCATCGGCCAATTGCTCCACTGATATACCTTCCGCAGGTATAAACTCGGTAGCCATACGGTTTCCTAAAGTAATTGTTCCGGTCTTATCCAGTAGTAAAACATCTGTATCCCCTGCAGCTTCTATTGCTTTGCCACTGGTAGCAATAACATTCTTGCGCAACAATCTATCCATTCCACTTATGCCAATAGCGCTCAGCAAACCTCCAATCGTTGTTGGAATAAGACAAACCAGAAGTGAAATCAATACCGGTAACGTAAGATTTTTATTTGCGGGCAAACCTGAAGCTTTCAAACTGTAACCAAAATATGCAGGCAAAGAAACAACTACTAACAGGAAAATAATGGTAAGACCTGATAATAGTATTATCAGTGCAATTTCATTCGGTGTTTTCTGACGTTTTGCCCCCTCAACTAAAGCAATTATGCGGTCCAGAAATGTAAAACCCGGTTCAGAAGTTACCTTAATCGTAATACGGTCGCTGATAACTTTAGTACCCCCTGTCACTGCACAACGGTCACCACCACTTTCACGTATTACAGGTGCTGATTCCCCTGTAATAGCTGATTCGTCCACACTTGCAATCCCTTCGATTACATCACCATCAGCAGGGATAATATCTCCTGCGTCACAAATCACAACGTCTCCTTTTCTCAAATCATTGGCCAACACAATTTCTTCCTTACTATGAACAAGCTTTCGGGCTTTTGTCTGGGTCTGGCTTTTACGTAAACTGGCTGCCTGCGCTTTACCACGACCTTCCGCAACCGCTTCGGCAAAGTTGGCAAACAAAACCGTAAACCAAAGCCAGACCGTGATCTGAAAGTTAAAGTTAGAAAAATGGCTGTTGAAAATGTCAGCAAATACAACCACTGTTGTCATTAATGCACCAATGCCGACGATGAAAATTACCGGGTTTTTTACCAGGACAGCCGGATTCAGTTTAATAAAAGCATCTTTTACTGCCTGTACTGCATTTCCCTGGTAAACAAACGACTCATATTTCTATTTTCCATAATATTTATCTTAAAAAATTAAAAAGTTTGCCCCAGATTCATTAAGAAATGTTCTACAATGGGACCAAGTGCCAGAGGCGGAAAAAAAGTCAAACCTCCTACGATAAGAATTACACTTATAAGAAGCATCACAAACAACCAGTTATCGGTTCTGAAGGTGCCAGAAGATATAGGAGTGATCTTCTTCTTGGCCATGCTCCCTGCGATTGCCATTACCGGTACGATAATGCCAAAACGACCTATAAGCATTCCGAATCCGATCATAAGGTTATAAAAAACGGTGTTTGCGTTAAGCCCTCCAAAAGCGCTGCCATTATTTCCAGCCGCAGAACTGAATGCGTATAATATTTCTGAAAGACCATGGGGCCCCGCATTATTAAGACTTGATAATCCTGCAGGTACCGAGCAAGCAATCGCTGAAAATAATTTGATGACGATACTGGGAGCTAAAACTGCCAGAATGGCCATTTTCATCTCAAAGGCTTCAATCTTTTTACCCAGGTACTCCGGAGTACGGCCAACCATGAGACCGGCTATAAAAACAGTAAGTATTACAAAGATTATTATCCCATATAATCCTGATCCTACCCCTCCAAATATTATTTCGCCCAACATCATGTTAAACATGGAGACCATTCCTGATAATGGTGATAAGCTGTCATGCATGCAGTTCACTGCTCCACAGGAAGCATCGGTAGTTACCACAGAATACAGCACACTGTTTGCTACACCAAAACGGGTTTCTTTTCCTTCCATGTTACCCGAAATATTCAGAACATTGTTATGACTGTACTCGGACCATAGAGATATGGCAAGGCCAACAGCAAAAAGGATAAACATGGTAATAAATATCGCCCGCGCCTGCCGTTTAGACTTCATATAATGTCCGTAAGTAAATACTAAACCTGCAGAAATAATCAGGAGGGCAAGCATTTCTAAAAAATTGGTGAAAGGCGTCGGGCTTTCGAAGGGGTGCGCACTATTCGCTCCAAAGAAGCCACCTCCGTTTGTGCCAAGTTGTTTAATAACAATTTGCGATGCAGCAGGACCCAGTGGAATAACCTGCTCAGTTCCCTGTAACGTTGTAGCTTTGACATAATGTGAAAAGGTCTGTACAGCTCCCTGTCCTACCAAAGCCATAGTAAGAATAATAGAGAGTGGCAATAACACATAAAGGACACTCCGGGTCATATCGGCCCAAAAATTCCCCAACGCATCTGTTGTTTTTCTGGTCAACCCGCGTATAAGGGCCAATACCACTGCTATACCGGTTGCCGCACTGACAAAATTCTGAACAGTCAGACCCATCATCTGAACCAGATAACTCAAGGTATTTTCGCCGCTATAAGATTGCCAATTTGTATTCGTTATAAAGCTCGCAGCTGTATTAAACGAAAGATGCCATGAAACATTCGGCAGCTTTTCTGTATTCAGTGGCAAATAAGCCTGAAACATCTGTAAAAGAAATAAAACTACCATACCAAAAAGATTGAAAAGGAGAACATCATACAAGTAGGTCTTCCAGTTCATCTCTTCCTCGCTTTTGACACCTGATACACGGTAAACTGATTTTTCCAGCCAGCCAAAAACCGGCTTCATGAAATGGTTTTCACCCATGAAAACCTTTGCCATGTACTTGCCTAACAAAGGCGCCAGGACAATCAGCGCAATCATGAAAATCACAATTTGAATCACTTCATTCATATTTTTTTCGAATTAAAGTTTAAAACCAGATAATTTTCCCTGTACAAACGATATCATAAGTCCTGTGAAAAAGACTAACATCATTTCAGGGAAGGATTTTTTAATCATGACGATTGTCTTATTACAATTTGTCCGGTCGCAATAAGGTGTAAATCAAATAGCCCATGATAAGAAGGGCTATAATGCCTCCAATCCAATAACTTAAAGGACCGTTTGAAACAGCCGCATCTGAAGTGGCAGGTGTTGCTGCAAGAAGGATAAAGGAATTTGTAACTTTAAGTTTCATATTATTTTCTGTTTTGATCATGATATTAAAACAAACAGCAAAGTACTTTCAAATTGCTAAAATTTCAGCCATTGATAAGAATACATCCGGGATTGTCCTGAAACTTCTATTGAAATTTTCATGATAAAATTATCAAATCAATATCCAGCGATTTTAATTTCTTCACCAGTTTATTAAATGTATTAATAGCCAAAATAGATGCAAATAGATTGAAGTGTGGTTTTCCTATACAAATTGTTGTTATTTCTCTTATTTCTGCCACTTCTGCAATTGCTTTCGCAACATTTTTGTTTTCATTTTCTATTATTTCTGCTCCTAATTCAGTTGCAAGTTTGAAGTTGTTGATAAGATGTCGTTGTTTAACCAAGGCAATTTTATCCGGATTCTCTTTGGGTGTTTGAACATACAGGACAAACCATTTGCAATTATAATAACTGGCTAACCTGGCACACTTACGTATGATTGCTTGTGCCGTTTCGTCATTGCTGCTGATACAGGCTAAAAAACGTTCACGTCGCAGAGCAACACTTTTCGGAATCTCTGTTTCAATTTTACGTTCAACTTGCGATGCTACTTCTTTAAGAGCAAGTTCACGAAGTTGAAGAATATTTTCAGATTTAAAAAAATTCCTGAGAGCGAGTTCAATTTTTTCTGTTTTATATATCTTGCCTTCTTTCAGGCGGGTGATTAATTCATCCGCTGTCATATCAATATTAACTACTTCGTCTGCCAATCCCAGTACTTTATCCGGAATGCGTTCTTTTACTTCTATTCCGGTAATTTTCTGGATTTCTTCATTCAGGCTTTCTATGTGTTGAATATTTACAGCGCTGATTACACTGATACCCGAATTCAGAATATCCACCACGTCCTGCCAGCGTTTTTCATTTTTGCTCTCAAATATGTTCGCATGAGCAAGTTCATCAACAATAACCACTTCGGGGTGAAGTTTAAGAATTGCAGGAACATCCATTTCTTCCAATTCTTTTCCTTTATAAATAATTTTTCTTCTGGGAATGACAGGAAGGTCTTGGATCAGGGCAATGGTATCAGGACGGTCATGCGGCTCTATGTATCCGATTTTAACATCGATACTATTTTTTAACAAGGTATGTGCTTCCTGCAACATGCGGTAGGTTTTACCAACGCCGGCGCTCATGCCAATGTATATCTTGAACTTACCACGCTTTGATTTGCGTATGAGTTCAAGAAAATGTTCATCATCTATACTTTTTTTCTCTTCTTCTGACATTAAAACGATATGGACAGCGTTGAACGTACAAAAGTATTTGTTTTTTTAAAATATTTTTTTTATTCCTGTCGCAAGAGTACTGATATATATAAGTTTAGTCTCAATATCCAAATCTCGCAATGGCGAGAATTAAGATAATAATCACCAGCAAGGTAAGATAAGAATAATGGATTTGCAAAATTTACCGTCCAATAAAAAGCCCGAAGTCTTACAGTCGCAAACAATCGCTTGTCACTTTGTGAAAAATTAAAATTATTTAATGTTATCCAATGATAAATTAAGTTTTAAAACATTAATTTGTGAAGGGCCAAACATGCGAAGCAATGGTTTTTCAGTTTGTTCGCGTATCAATGCAATAATTTTGTCTTCCGGGATATTTCTCACTTTGGCGATGCGTGGCACTTGTATCATGGCAGCTTTTGGAGAGATATGAGGGTCTAGCCCGCTACCAGATGCAGTAACCATTTCAACAGGTATGTCTGATTTTTTTACAGAAGGATTATGCACCAGGAATGTATCAATTCTCCCCTGTACCTGTGCGAGGTATTCTTTATTGGTTGGTCCCTTATTGCTTCCTCCTGAACCTGCGGCATTGTAACCTACAGCGGACGGGCGTGACCAGAAATATTTATCAGCGGTGAATAACTGCCCGATATTTACATAACCATATTTAGAACCGTCCTTAGAGTTTGAATACTTTATTATTTCACCTTTACCATTGTTGGGAGCTACTATTTGCCCGATTCCCCAAACTAGTAAAGTGTAGACCCCCGCAAAAACCAGGATGCAAACAAGGGTCAATTTTAGTGCCGGAATGATATGTGATTTCATGTTTATTGATTTTTAGCTGAATACTGAAATTAAAAGGTCAATGAGTTTTATTCCGATAAATGGAGCGATTATACCGCCCAGGCCATAAATGAAAAGGTTTCTGCGAAGCAATGCACTGGCGCCAATGGGTTTGTAGGCAACTCCTTTTAGCGCAAGAGGAATAAGNAAAGGAATAATGATGGCGTTAAATATTATTGCCGAAAGAATAGCGCTTNTTGGTGAGTTCAAACGCATAATGTTTAAGGCTTGAAGGGCAGGAATAGAAGTAATAAACAGTGCCGGTACAATGGCAAAATATTTTGCCACATCATTCGCAATGCTGAANGTAGTTAGCGTTCCGCGGGTCATCAACAATTGTTTCCCGATTTCAACGATTTCAATCAGTTTGGTGGGGTCGTTGTCGAGGTCAACCATATTGCCTGCTTCTTTTGCTGCAGCAGTTCCGCTGTTCATGGCAACACCTACATCAGCTTGCGCAAGTGCAGGAGCATCATTGGTTCCATCGCCCATCATAGCAACTAATTTTCCACTCTGTTGTTCCTTACGGATGTAGTTCATTTTATCCTCCGGTTTTGCTTCGGCAATGAAGTCATCCACGCCTGCTTTTTCAGCAATGTATTTTGCCGTGAGCGGATTGTCACCGGTCACCATCACCGTTTTTACGCCCATTTTTCTAAGCCGCTGAAATCTTTCCAGTATGCCCGGCTTGATAATGTCCTGTAATTCGATCACACCGATTATCTTATCGTTTTCAGAAACCACCAATGGGGTTCCACCATTACTTGCGATACTTGTGACACGTTGCTCAATTTCATCTGGACATAAATTTCCTGCTTTTTCTGCAAGCATTTTAATAGCATCCGAAGCGCCTTTTCTGATCCTGGTGTTTTCAAAATCAACACCTGAACTCCGTGTCTCTGCCGAGAATTTTATGAAAACGGGATTAGCAATATGATAACCCGATGAATCTATGCCTGCTAATTCAATGATAGATTTTCCTTCAGGCGTTTCATCAGCCATTGAACTTAAAACTACACATTTTACAAAATGCTTTTCATCAATACCCTTAGCAGGGTAGAAATTGGTGGCTTTGCGGTTTCCGATGGTGATGGTTCCGGTTTTATCAAGCAGAATGGTGTCGAGGTCACCGGCTGTCTCAACGGCTTTACCCGATTTGGNAATCACATTTGCGCGTAATGCACGATCCATTCCTGCAATGCCTATGGCNGAAAGTAAGCCACCAATTGTGGTTGGAATCAAGCATACAAAAAGTGATACATATGCAGCAATTGTGATGGATGTGTGAGCATAATCAGAGTAAAATTTCAGGGTGACACAAACGATGGTGAATATGAGGGTAAAACCAGCAAGCAAAATAGTCAAAGCTATTTCATTAGGCGTTTTCTGACGGGAAGCACTTTCAACCAGCTCAATTATTTTATCCAGGAAACTTTCGCCGGGTTTTGACGTAACTATCACTTTGATTTTATCGGATAAAACTTTCGTGCCTCCTGTTACACTTGATTTGTCTCCGCCTGATTCACGGATTACAGGTGCGCTTTCACCGGTGATTGCGGATTCATCAACTGAAGCAATTCCTTCAATGATCTCTCCGTCGGCAGGAATTATATCACCCGTCTCGCAAATGAAAATATCATCCTTCGATAACTGAGAACTGAGAACAGTCACCAGACTTCCATTGACGAATTTCTTCGCAGGGGTTTCTTGTCTTGTTTTACGAAGAGAATCTGCCTGAGCTTTTCCTCTNGCTTCGGCAATAGCTTCGGCAAAGTTTGCGAAGAGCACTGTAAGCAGAAGAATGATAAATACTGCGAAGTTGTATGCGATCGAACCTTGTGAAGTGCTACCTGAAATCAACCCGTAAGCGATAACGAACAACATAACGGCTGTCCCTAACTCCACAGCGAACATTACAGGGTTACGGAACATAGTGCGGGGATTCAGCTTAACGAATGACTGCAATAAAGCTTCTTTCACCAATTCTTTTTGGAAGAGTGGCGTTTTTCTTTCTCTTTTAGTCATGATCTTATGATTGATTTTGATGATTAATTATTACATTGAAAAATATTCGGCTATAGGTCCCAGAACCAAAGCAGGAAAATAAGATAACGCAGTTACGATAAAGATCACCGCAAATATCATGACTCCGAAAGTCAATGTATCGGTTTTTAAAGTACCGGCGCTTTCGGGAATGTATTTCTTGTTTGCCAGGATTCCTGCTATGGCAACCGGCCCAATGATGGGAAGGTAACGGGCCAGGATAAGCACAATTCCTGTGCTGATATTCCACCAGGGAGTGTTGTCGCCCAAACCTTCGAACCCGCTACCGTTGTTTGCATTGGAAGAAGTATATTCATACAACATTTCGGAGAATCCATGAAAACCCGGATTGTTCAGCCAGGGCAGTGTGGGATGTCCGGCAAAAATATAAGATGCAAATGCAGTTCCTCCTTTTATCAGCAAAGCAGATAACAGGGTAACTATTACGGCGATTTTCATTTCCTTCGCCTCAATTTTTTTCCCGAGAAATTCGGGCGTTCGACCCACCATCAATCCGCTGATGAATACTGCAATAATTATATATATAAAGAAGTTTAAAATGCCTACACCGTCTCCGCCATAAAATGAATTCACCATCATTGCCAGCATTTCATTCATACCGGATAGTGGCATAAAACTATCATGCATTGAGTTTACGGACCCTGTTGAAATAACGGTGGTGACTATGCTCCAGTAAGCGGAAGCAGGCGTTCCCAAGCGCACTTCCTTGCCTTCCATAGCTCCGGCATGCATATCCACTCCCATTTGCGCAATTTGAGGATTGCCATGTTGTTCCATAACCATGTTGGGAATCGTCAGACACAGGAATCCAAAGGTCATAACTCCGAAAATCATCCATGCAAGCTTTCTTCTTTTCAAATAAAAGCCCAAAGCAAAAATCATTGCAAGCGGAATGATCAATTGAGCAATGATCTCGATAATGTTGGTGAAATAGTTTGGGTTTTCGAAAGGATGCGCAGAATTTGCACCAAAAAACCCTCCTCCGTTAGTTCCTAAATGTTTGATCGGAACAAAAGCTGCCACAGGACCTCTTGAAACCTGCACTGTGTCGCCTTGTAATGATGTTATGGTATCTTTACCATGAAAAGTCATTGGCATGCCGTTCAACAGAAACAAAATTGCAACCACTATCGAAAGAGGCAATAAAATTCTTGTCAGCGATTTCATGAAGTAGTTATAAAAATTGCCCAGCGTTTTAGTCGTACGTGCCTTTAACGCATTGAAAACAATCGCTGCAGCTGCTAATCCGGTTGCTGCTGACACAAACTGGAGGAACATGAGACTAATTAATTGTGACAAATAGGAAACACCGCTCTCTCCTGAATAATGCTGCAAATTACAGTTTACCAGAAAACTGATTGTGGTATTAAATGCCAGGTGTGAAGACATGGATGGGTTTCCATCCGGATTCAATGGCAACCAACCCTGACACATAAAGATGAACATGGCAAATAAAAACCACACAAGGTTAATGGTCAGCAATGCCACCATGCTTTCTTTCCACGTCATTTCTCTTTTGGCATCGATGCCACTGATGCGGAAAAAGAAATTTTCGAGCGGGGCAAAAAAATCAAGCAATGATTTTTCGCCGGCATAAACCTTTGCAATGTACTTTCCTAACGGAATGGCAAGCGCCACCGTAAGACCAAACATAAGGATAACTCCCAATATTTCTGTGTTCATAGTTTAAAATTTTTCGGGTTTGACTAATACATAGCAGAGGTAACAAAACATTGCTATACAAAGAATGAATAAGGCTATCATAAGTTCCAAGTTTAAATATTTTCAAAAAAATCGATTGATTTGTAAAAGAGCCAGAAGCAACCAAGACCGGCTGCCAGAAGTACTATGGTTAATACTGTTTCCATTGTTTTATTTTTTTTAATAAATGAGACTTAATTCGCTAGGGCTTTCCCCGGAATTAGGATCCTGGGTTTGCCCTGGGTTTCATATCCGTTGATCATTATCATATATAGAAAACGATTTCGAGAAACAGGATAATAATTCCCAATAAGGTAACTTAAAGGACTGTTAGAGGCAGCTGTATCCGGTGGGATGGGTACAACTAAAAGAGACAATAACGATGTTGAAGCTTTTAAGTTCATAATGATTTCTGTTTATTTTTAATATTAATTAAAACTGTAAATCATAGTGTTTGTCGCTGTTTAAAAAGCAATGGCTAATGATGTCGTTACAAAATAGTTTTGATTGGAAACCTGGTTGTCTAAGGTGAATATCTTGTCTTTGCTGCTAAGTCCCCTTCCTTCCAGTCGCCACATTACATTGTCGCTAATTTTGTAATCGAAATTTAATGAATAACCGAAAGTTTGGAATCCATTTGGGGTACCTGTGGAAATGATAATTCCATTTTTGTCATTATAATATTCTCCTCGTACAGCAACCGCCAGCTTATTGCAGCATTGATACCGAAAAATCATTACAGGGCTGAATAATGTGTTATACTTACTGCTGCCTTTACTTTTTTGTTCCATGCAATAATCAAAACCCAGGGTGATCCTGAATTTATCCGTTGCATTAAGTATTGCGTAGAAATTATTATAGTAGCGCATTTGAGAAACAGTATCCGGTTTATCATTTCCGACAAATGTACTATAGTTAAAGGTAACTTTCCCATTTGGAGTATATGTAATTTGTGTTCCGAAACCAAGGGTGTTGTTCCCAACGACACGTGCAATCCTTTGCCAGCCATTTACAACTAATCCTGAGAGAAACCATTTGCTGTTGTCGGAAGTGTAACCGATTTTAATTCCGCTTTCCCAACTTGGTGTGTTGTCGCCAATAATGCAGCGTGTAAGTGCATCGCAACTTTTTCCAATCGGGCTTTCAAATCCAATATGGGATGGAAATATTCCTGCATCTAACCAGAAATTTTTATTTTTGGACAATTTCACCCCAATATTTGCCTGCCATAAATTTTTGAGTAAGGGCTGTTCTGCAGATGAATTATACTGAGCCCAGGTTCCCTCCATCAATCCGAAATTTGCACGGACATTTTTTGCAGTATAACTCGCATTGATGAATCCAAGATTCAGATTCGCTTCATTATGCCTGTTGAAATTGTAAAAAAAAGATGGTCGCTCGTGATTACCGGGATTACCGAAATCATAACTGTAATACACTTCAGCGTAACCTGAGAATGTAAGCGAAGATTTAATGCTGTCTGCTTGAGCAAATGATGCTGATGTTATCAGCGAAAACATTGCAATAAGAAAGTTTCTCATTGTATCGTATTTTAATAATAATTGTTATTATTTAAGCTGATGTAATTTTGATCATCTTCATGATTTTCGTACAATTTATAAAGATGATCAACATTGAGCTCAAATACATAGAATAGAATTAAACAGCCAAGAAGCATTAATATAAGTAAAAGACCAGTCATTTTTATAAGATTAATTACGATACAAAATTGCAACAGAACTTATAATGGTTTTATAAAGAGCTATAAACAATCCATAAAGATTTCATAAATATTGAATCAGGAACATGGAGGAATGGAAAGGGAATAGGATAAAAGGCAGATTATTCAATTTTTATAGGAAATATAATGATCGGAATACCAAATTTGAAAAATCTCTTTTGAATGGAAAAAATTGTATGGTTATGCAATAACTTGGAAAGGTAAAATGTCTTAGAGAACACA
>JGI24145J26757_10000618_pt1 | contig 13319 bp, 13 predicted proteins | sample BarGraIncu01122A_FD_26757 | JGI IMG/M metagenome (IMG submission 26757) | reverse complement strand
GCCGGTGAGTTCGCAGAGCCGGATGTCGCGCGCGACCTGCACTTCCTCCCCCGCGGCGGGCCAGCCCGCCATCCCGAGCCTGGTGGAGACGACGCCTTCGTTGACGACGCCCCTGCCCACGAGCGACTCGTCCTCGCAGTGGCTGACCACGGGCACCGCGAAGCGCTTGATGTAGTCCATCGCCATGCGCATCATGCCCGCGCTCTGCACGCCGTGACCGTCGTCCGAGAAGGCGACCGCCCCCTCGCCGACCATGTCGCCGATCTCGGCGAGACCGCCGCCCTCCTGCTTGGCGGTGATGGCGCCGAACGGGTAGACGCGCACGGCGCCCTCCGCGGCAGCGCGTTCGCGCAGGAACCGCACCGACGAACCTTCGTCAGCGACCGGCTCGGTGTTCGGCATCGCGCAGATCGCGGTGAAGCCACCGTGGGCGGCCGCGCGAGTCCCGCTGTACACGGACTCCTCGTCCTCGCGCCCCGGCTCGCGCAGGTGCGTGTGGATGTCGGCGAGGCCCGGGAGCACGACCTTCTCCGCGCACTCGACGGTCTCGCCCTTCGGGATCTTGAGGTCGGTCCCGATCTCGGCGATGACGCCGTCACGGATGACGATGTCGCAGACGGCGTCGAGCCCGACCGCCGGATCGATCACTCGAGCGTTCTTAAGCAGCAGCGCCACTGTCGGCACCTCCCAGCAGCAGGTACATGACGGCCATGCGGACGGCGACGCCGGACTCGACCTGCTCGAGAACGAGCGAGCGATCCGAGTCGGCCACGTCGGCGGAGATCTCCACGCCCCGGTTCATGGGTCCCGGGTGCATCACGATCGCGGCAGGCTTCATCGCCGCGAGCCGTACCGAGTTCATGCCGTAGAAACGCGCGTACTCGCGCAGGGAAGGGAACGGCGTCGCATCCGCGCGCTCCATCTGGATGCGCAGCATGTAGGCGACGTCGAGCGTCGGCAGCACCTCGTCGAGGTCCCACGAGACCTCCGCGCCCAGAACGTCCGGGCGCGCCGGCATCAGCGTCGGCGGGCCGACGACGATCGGGTGGGCGCCCACCTTGAGGAGAGCGGGGATGAGCGAGCCGGCGACCCGCGAGTGGGAGATGTCGCCGACGATGCCCACGCGCAGTCCCTCGAGGTGCCCGAGGCGCTGCTTCATGGTGTAGAGGTCGAGCAGCGCCTGGGTCGGGTGCTGGTGGATGCCGTCACCGCCGTTGACGATCGAGCAGTCCATCATCTCGGACAGGATGCGGGGAGCGCCCGCGTACTTGTGCCGGATTATGACCAGGTCGCACGACATGGCGGCCAGCGTCGCGGCCGTGTCGCGCAGAGACTCGCCCTTGACGGTCGCCGACGCGCTCGCGGTGAAGTTGATGCCGTCGGCCGACAGTCTCTTGGCCGCGATCTCGAAGCTCGTGCGCGTGCGGGTGGACGGCTCGAGGAAGAGGTTGACCACCGTCAGGCCGCGTAGCGTCGGCAGCTTCTTGATGCGGCGCTCGTTGACCGCGGCGAAGGATTCTGCCGTCTCAAGGATTCGGTTGATGTCGTCGGTCGTGAGGTCGTCCATGCCCAGGATGTGGCGGGAGCTCAGCACTGCTCGGCCACCTCGCCCTCGGAGATGACGACGGCGTCCTCGCCGTCGGTCTCGGACAGCAGCACGCGCACGCGCTCGCGGCTCGAGGTCGGGACGTTCTTGCCCACGTAGTCGGCGCGCACGGGGAGCTCGCGGTGTCCGCGATCCACCAGCACCGCCAGGCGGATGCAGGAGGGGCGACCGTAGTCCATGAGCGCGTCCATGGCGGCCCGGATCGTCCGGCCGGTGAACAGCACGTCGTCGACGAGCACGANGCAGATCCCGGACGGGTCGAAGGGCAGGTCCGTGCGGTGCACCTCGGGGTTGTTCCGCGTCGAGATGTCGTCGCGGTAGAAGGAGATGTCGAGGGTCCCGACGGGCACCTCGGGCCCTTCGATCTCGCGGATGCGCTCGGCCAGCCTGTGCGCCAGATGCGCCCCGCGCGTCACGATGCCGACGAGCGCCAGGCCTTCGGCACCCTTGTTCTCCTCCAGCACCTCGTGTGCGATGCGCGTGATCGCCCGGTCGACAGCCGTAGCGTCCATCACCACGGCCTTCGTTCGGTTCGCCATCGTCCCTCCCACCTCCCGCGCGGGTCCCCGCAGGGCTGCCGCGACACAAAAAGACGCCTTCCGCGGCTTGGCGAAAGGCATCGAGACAAGCGGAGGTATGCTCCCGCGACGTATGGTCAACGATCGTGTCGCTTTCTTGTGTCGTCCCTTGCCGGCCTCACGGAACCGGATTAAAGGTCGACTCGGACAGTACCGCACCGGGAAGGATATTGGAAGACGCTTTGTCGCCGCACCGGCTGCCGGGGCGATCCCGCGCAGCGATGCGATCACCGTGAGGGGGCCGATCGGCATGAACCGTCTGATCTCGGGCTTGGTCGCAGCGGCGATGNTCGCCGGAGTCGTGGGGGGCTGCGCCCCGGTCGTCACGCCCCGGCCCTCGCCGACCCCCACGGTGACGACGGGCCCTGTGCCGACCCTCACCGTCACCCCGACCACCTCGACGCCCCTGCCTCCCCCCGCCTCCCAGCCTGTGGCACTGAAGGTCTACTTCGCCTACCAGGAGAAGATGCAGCCCGCGGCCCGCACTGCGCCCGCGGGTACGAAGGCCGTGCTCAAGGCCGCGCTCGACGCGCTCCTCGCAGGTCCGACCTCGAGCGAGCGGGCGGGCGGGCTCGTGACGATGGTCCCGAAGGGCACGAAGCTCCGTGGAGTCACGATCTCGGCCAACGTCGCGATCGTCGACTTCGACTCGACCTTCGCATCGGGGGGAGGCTCCCTCTCGATGTTCGACCGGCTCGCACAGGTCGTGTACACCGCGACGCAGTTCCCCGGGGTCGACGCCGTCACGTTCAAGCTCGACGGGAAGAAGGTGACGGTGTTCGGTGGCGAGGGCATCATCATCGACAAGCCGCGCACCCGGAAGGCGTGCGAGGGCGAGACACCCGCGATACTCGTCGACACGCCTGCGTGGCGGGGCACGCTGAAGGCGGGGGACGTCGTCCGCGGAACGGCGAACGTCTTCGAGGGAACGTTCAAGATCGAGGTCCGCGACAGCGCCGACACGCTCGTGTCCTCGAAGACGGTGCAGGCCACGAGCGGGACCGGCACGCGCGGCACGTGGTCGGTGGCCCCGGCTCTCACCGGAGCGAAGGCCGGCATCGGTTCCATCCGCGTCTACGCCGAGTCGCCGAAGGACGGCTCGCCGGTGGACGTCGTCAAGGTGCCGGTGATCCTGGAGCCGTAGGAAGGCTCAGATCTTCTGGCGTTGCTTGACCGACGGAAGGCGCACCTCGAACGTCGTGCCCGGTTCCGGTTCGTTCGAACGGAACGAGACGGAGCCGTCGTGCTGCTCGACGATCTCGCGCACCATCGCGAGACCGACCCCGAAGCCCGAGCGGGAACGCTCGCGCGCGGCGTCGGATCGCCAGAACCGCGTGAAGATCCTGTCGCGCTCCGACTCGGGGATGCCGATCCCCGAGTCGCGCACGGACGCGACCACCTGCTTCTGATCGCACGCGAGCCGCACGGCGACCGAACCGCCGGTGGGCGTGTAGCGCGCGGCGTTGCTGAGCAGGTTGCCGAACGCCTGGGTGAGCCGGTCCACGTCGGCCGAGACGGTGAGGCCCTCGGTGATGTCCGTCGTGAGCGCGAGTTCGAGGGATTCCAACAAGGCACGGTGGCTGTCGACCGCTCGCATCAACGGCACCGCCGGATCGGTCGGCGTCATCTTGAAGCGGACGCTGCGGTTCTCCAGGCGTGAGAGTTCGAGGATGGAGTCCGCGAGCCGTCCGAGTCGCACGGTCTCGTCCCGGATCACGCCCAGGTGCTCGCCGTCCGCGGGCAGGACGCCGTCCTGGATCGCCTCGACGGTCGCCTGGATCGCTTGGAGGGGCGTCCGGAGTTCGTGCGCCACGTCGGCGGTCAACCTGCGCTCGAACTCGCGCTCGGCCTGGATCGACTCGGCCATCTCATCGAGGGTGCGGCCCAGGACGCCGACCGAGTCATCGCCCGACATCCCCGTGCGGGCGTCGAGCTCCCCGGAGCGGAGCGCCGCCGCGGTCTTCGTGACGCGCTCGATCGGACGCGCGAGCACGCGCGAGTACAGAAGACCGCCGCCCGTCGCCAACATGACGGCGAGCACTGCTGCAAGCCCCAGCGCGGAGGTCGAAGCGTCACGGAACTGCGTGTCGGAATCGGTCAGCAGAGACCCAGGAGACGCGGAGGCGAGACGGAGCGTCGCGACCTGCACCGACCCCACGTAGACGGGCGCCGTGACGACCGGAGCGCTCATGGGCGCGAGTGTCTGGGTCGAGGGCGATGCGGGCTGCACATCGTCGACGGCGCCGGGCAACGGCGGCTCGCCGGTGAGGTAGTAGCTGTCGGCGATCACGAATCCGTTCTCGTCCATGACCTGCGCGCGCAACCGGTTGCTGCGGGCGATCGCGGTCAGCACGAGCAGGTCGTGCGCGTTCCACCTGCCCGGGGTGATGAACGAATCGCTCGCCATCTTGGCGAAGCCGGATGCGTTGGCCTGCACGCGTTCGCGCACGTAGCTCTCGAACACACCCTGCCACGTGATGGACATCACCACGGCGACGAGCAGCGCCGTGGATGCCGCGACGACCGCGAAACCGAGTCCCAGCTCGGCTTTGAGCCCGATCCGTCTCACGCTGAGGGCGACCCGTCTTCCTTGAGCTGCGGCTCGAAGCGATATCCGACGCCCGTGACGGTCTGGATGAACCTCGGCTCGCGCGGATCGTCGTCGAGCTTGGCCCGCAGGTTCTTGATGTGCGAGTCGATCGCGCGCTCGTACCCCTCGAAATCGTAGCCGAGCACCTTCTCGACGAGTTCCATGCGCGGATAGACGCGGCCCGGGTAGCGCGCGAGGGTCACGAGCAGCTTGTATTCGCTGGCCGTGAGCTCGATCTCGGCGCTGCCGAGGTGCACACGGTGGGCGCGCAGGTCGACCACCAGGTCGCCGAAGTCCATGCGGTCGCGCTGCGGGTCCGACTCGGCGTGCGCGCGGCGGATGAGCGCCCGCACGCGCGCGGTCAGCTCACGCGGGGAGAACGGCTTGACGAGGTAGTCGTCCGCGCCGATCTCGAAGCCGCGGATACGCTCCTCCTCGGCCCCCTTGGCGGTGAGCATGATGATGGGCACGTCGGAGACGTCGCGGATGCGGCGGCAGACCTCCTCGCCCGAGATTTTGGGCAGGTTCAGGTCGAGCACGACCAGGTCGAACGCCTTTCGGCTCGCCTGCTCCAGCGCCTCGGCGCCGTCGCCGACAGCCGTGACCCAGTACCCCTCGCGTTCCAGGTACGCGGTGACCGCGTCGCGGATCGTGCGTTCGTCCTCGACCAGCAGCACGCGTTGAGTGGCCTCCATGGTGTCCCTCTCCCTAGAGGCTCCGCCTTCCGGACGTGGCGGAGACGTTTCGAGGATAGCGCGTCGCGCCTGCCGAACCGTGAATCTCCACGCCAACCCCACAGTTCGCGGCGCCTAGGAGACACCCTCCACCACGGGTGCGAACAAGGTGGGTATCGCCTCGTCGCCGAAGGCGGTCCGTCCCGCGCTACGGTCGGCGATCGATCGCAGCGCCGTCGCGAGGTCNACGGGCAGATTGTCGACGAGGGCGACGCGCTCCCCCGTCACGGGATGGTCGAACGCGAGCGAATAGCTGTGGAGGAACTGGCGGGTCAACCCGAGGTCTTCGCGCAACTTGCGCCGCCCGTAGAGCGGGTCGCCGACGACCGGGTGCTTGATGTACGCGCAGTGGACGCGGATCTGATGGGTGCGNCCCGTCTGGAGCTTGCACTCGAGNAGNGAGTAGCCGTCGTCGAGGCCGTCGGACTCGAAACGCTCCAGCGTCTTGAAGGACGTGACCGCCTGACGCGCGCCCGCGGCGTCGCTGACCCACATCTTCTTGGGTTCCTTGGGGTGGCGCCCGATCGGCGCGTCGATGAGCCCTGTGTCGGGCACGACGCGTCCGTGCACCAACGTGACGTAGCGCCGCTCGACCAGCCGCTGCTGGATCATCGACTGCAGGGCGCGCTGGGTGTCGTCGTTCTTGGCGACGATCATCAGCCCCGAGGTGTCCTTGTCGAGACGGTGGACGATGCCGGGCCGCTCGTCGCCCTGAAGCGTGCCGAGATCGTCGGAGTAGCCCAGCAGGGCGTGCACGAGCGTCCCCGACCAGTGGCCGTGAGCCGGATGGACGACCATGCCGGCGGCCTTGGAGAGCACGATGAGCGACTCGTCCTCGAAACGGATGTCGAGGGCGATGTCCTCGGCGATCAGGTCGGAGGACTCCGACGGGGGGACCTCGACGGAGAGACGGTCGCCGCTGCGGACCTTGTACCGCTTCGTGACCGTCAGGCCGTTCACGCGGACGCAGTTGCGCTCGATGAGCTTCTGGGTCACGGCGCGGCTCGGGAGCAGCCCGCACTCCGCGATGAGCACGTCGATCCGCGTGCCCACCTCGTCGGCGCGCACACGATATGTCAGGACCTCGTTCGACGACATGGTCAGTTCGCCTCCGGCGACTCGGTGTCCGCGATCGCCGGTCCGCCGTGTGAGGCGGGAAGCGCGGAGGGGACCGGCTCGGCGTTCGCGGGGCCGAACAGCAGCCACCACACGAGCATGGCGACGCCGACGACGACGGCCGAATCGGCAACGTTGAACACGGGGAAGTCGAACGGGATGCGGATGAAGTCGGTGACCCATCCGAACACCGTGCGATCGATCAGATTGCCCAGGGCTCCCCCGGCGACGAGGCCGAGCGCCACGACGACCCACGGACGCTCGGGACGCCGACGCACCACGAAGGCCGCTATGGCGATCAGCACGCAGGCGGAGACGGCGATGAACAGGGGGCGGTAGCCGGGCATCATCCCGAACGACGCTCCGAGGTTGCGGACGTACGTCAGCTGCAGCACGTCGCCGAAGACGGGCACCGTCGTTCCCGGAGGGGACATCCCCGCGCGAACCGCGGCCTTGGTGACCTGGTCGAGAGCCACGATGACGGCGCAGATCCCCGCGCACAGCGCGGCGCCACGGCGGCACACTAGCGGGATTCCTCCCACTCCTTGCAGGCGATGCACAGTCTGGCGGCCGGCATCGCGGCCAGACGCTCGTCTCCGACCGGCTGACCGCACCTCACGCACGTGCCGTAGGTACCCGCGTCGATGCGGGCGAGCGCCGCCAGGACGGTCGCGTGCATCTCTCGCGCGGCCCCCTCGAGCGTCATGTCGAGTTCCTTGCCGAAGGTCGCCGTACCCTGATCGGCCATGTGGTCGCGGTAGTTGTTCTCTCCCGAGGCCTCGGAGAGGTTCGTGGAGCTGTCGCGCTCGAGGTCGGCGATCTCATGGGCGAGACGGTCCCGCTCGGCTTCGAGCGCGGCCTTCATGTCGGCAAGCGTCGCGGCGTCCATGTACGTCGTCCTTTGGGCTCGGTGGTGAGGATCGAAGGTGGATCGGTTCCGACGAGGCGCGACCCCCGCGGTCGGCAGGGGTCGCAGCCACACTCGGATTGTACCATCGGTCGCACCGTCGTCAGCGCGAGAGAACCGCCGCGCAGCGGCCGCAGACGTCCGGGTGTGCGGGAACGGAACCGATGTCGGTCCGGATGTTCCAGCAGCGCGGGCACTTGGCGCCGCCCGCTCGCGCGACCTGAACCGCGACGGCCTCGGAGCCGCCGCGCAACGTCACCTGCCCGACGATGAACAGGTCGGCCAGAGCGGGGCGCGCCGCCAGCACCGCGACCGCATCGTCGGTGGCGTCGATGGTCACCGCGGCCTCCTGGCTCTTGCCGACGAGCCCGGCCGTACGCGCGTCCTCGAGCGCCTTGGTCACGTCCTCACGAACCGCGCGCACGACGGCGTAGGCGTCGCGGAGGGGCGCGGCGACCGTCTCGTCGACCGCTACCTCCGGCCATCCGGCGAGCTGAACGGAAGCGACATCGCCGCGCAGCGCCTCGGGCGTGGACTGCCAGATCTCCTCGGAGGTGAAGGTCAGGATCGGAGCGACCATCCGGACCATCGCGCCGAGCATCGTCGCCAGCACGGTCTGAGCGCTCCGGCGCTCGAGCGAATCGGGCGCATCCGCATACAGGCGATCCTTGAGCACATCCAGGTAGAACGAGGAGAGGTCGGCACCGCAGTACTCGTAAAGGTGCCGGTAGACCGCGTGGAAGCGCCATTCGTCGTAGGCCGCGGTGACGTCGCGGACGAGATCGGAGAGGGTGACCAGCGCGTAGCGATCGAGCTCCGGCATCTCGTCGAACGGGACGGCGTCGGCGGGATCGTAGTCGTAGAGGTTCGAGAGCAGGAACCGGAAGGTGTTGCGGATCCTGCGGTACGCCTCGCTCGTACGGTCGAGGATCTCCGCCGAGACCGAGATGTCCTGGCCGTAGTCGGCGCTCGCCGCCCACAACCTGATGATGTCCGCGCCCGACTTCGCGACGACGTCGATCGGGCTGACGGTGTTGCCGAGCGACTTGGACATCTTGCGTCCGTCGCCGTCGACGATGAACCCGTGTGTCAGGACGGCCTTGAACGGCGCCTCGTCGTAGGTCCCGACGCTCGTGAGCAGAGACGACTGGAACCAGCCGCGGTGCTGGTCGGACCCCTCGAGGTAGAGCTCCGCCGGCCGACGCAGCTCGGGCCGTGCGTCGAGGACGCTGGTGTGCGACACGCCGGACTCGAACCAGACGTCCAGGATGTCGTCTTCGGGCTTCAACTCGGTGCCCCCGCAGCGAGGGCATGCGGTACCGGCAGGCAGGTACTCCGACGGGTCCTTGGTGAACCACGCGTCGGCGCCCTCGGTCTCGAAGAGGTCGATCACGGCGTCGAAGGTCGCGTCGTCCGCCACCGTCTCGCCGCACGCCGCGCAGGTGAACACTGGGATCGGCACCCCCCACGCGCGCTGGCGCGAGATGCACCAGTCGGGACGGTCGGCGACCATGGCGGACATCCGGTTGATCGACCATCCCGGGATCCACTGCACCTTCGAGATCGCTTCCATCGCGCCCTCGCGCAAGGGGCGGATACCCTCATTCGCCTCGTCCATCGCCACGAACCACTGCTCGGTCGCGCGGAAGATGACCGGCTGCTTGCAGCGCCAGCAGTGCGGGTAGCTGTGCGAGATCTTGCCCGCGGCCACAAGGGAACCGCGCTCACGGAGCCATTCGACNATCACAGGGTTGGCCGTGCGGACATCGAGACCCTTGAAGGGCCCGCCACCCGCGTCGAACGTACCGTCATCGCGCACGGGCATGGGCATCGGCAACCCGAACTTCTGGCCGACGATGTAGTCGTCCTCGCCGTGACCGGGAGCGGTGTGCACCGCGCCTGAGCCGGTGGACAGCTCCACGTGGTCGCCGGTGATGATCACGCCTTCGACGCCGTCGTGGATCGGCTGGTGGTAGCGCAGACCCGCCAGGGCGGTACCGGTGACGCGCGGAGCGAGCACCTTCCACTCGGTCCATCCCGCGGCCGACGCCACCTGGTCGACGAGCGCCTCGGCCATGACCAGCACCTCGCCGTCGTGCAGGACGCCCACGTAGGGAGCCTTCGCCGCAAGGGTGACCGCGACGTTGGCCGGCAACGTCCAGGGCGTCGTGGTCCAGATGAGCACGGAGACGGGCTCGGGACGATCCGCCCAAGCCTCAGGCCTCGATGTGAACTCGAACTTCACATAGATGCTATCCGACTGCTCATCCGAGTACTCGATCTCAGCCTCAGCCAGAGCCGTCCCGCACCTGACGCACCAGTGGATGGGCTTCGCACCACGGTAGATCATGCCCCGGTCGTACATGGCTTTGAAGATGCGGACGTTGCCGGCTTCGTAGGCGTGGTTGAGCGTGAGGTAGGGGTCGTCGAAATCACCGCGGACTCCGAGACGCTTGAACTCCTCGGCCTGCACCCCGACGAACTTCATCGCGTGCTCGCGGCACAGGGCGCGGACCTCCGCCTGCGTGGATGCCTTCATCTTCGCGGGGCCGAGGTTCTTCTCGACCATATGCTCGATCGGTTGCCCGTGGCAGTCCCAGCCCGGCACGTACGGAGCGTAGTAGCCGCGCATGGTCTTGTACTTGACGATGAGGTCCTTGAACACCTTGTTGAAGGCCGTGCCCATGTGGATGTGGCCGTTGGCGTAGGGCGGGCCGTCGTGGAGGATGAACACGGGACCGTCGGCGTTGGCCTCGAGAGCGCGGTGGTAGATGTCCATCCCGTCCCAGAACTCGAGCCATCCCGGCTCCCGCGCGGCCAGGTTCGCGCGCATCGGGAACTCGGTCGACGGCAGGTTCATCGTCTGTTTGTAGTCCGGCGTGTCAGCCACTTCTCGCTCCTTCTTCGGTGCGGCGCCTGCCTGCGGACACGCAAAAGGCGCACGTCGTCTCGTCGCCGGGACGAAGCGCGCCTTCGTGTGTGACGGCACTCCGCGGTACCACCCAGCTTGCGCCGGTCCGTCTCGAGACGAAGGACCCGCGCGCCACTCGGCCGCATGCGATAACGGGGTGCGGGCCCCGCCGGAGCCTACCCGGCGTAAGATGCGCCGTATCGGTCCGGGGCTGATGAGGTGATCTTCGGAGGCGGACCTGCCGCGGGACTCTCACCGTCTCTCCCGCTCGCTGGCTGGCCNAAGGTGGCCGCCCCTACTCGTCCTCGTCGTCGCCGTTGCCGTGGTGCTGNCGCGCCCGGACCCGATGGGCCGGAGCGCGATGCAGCCAAGGGTAGCGCGCGGAGCGTGGAGGGTCAACGCGGGAGGAGTCGCTGTACGTCGGCATCCGTCACGCCGGTCACCTCGAGCGTCTTGGTGCGGGCGGTGTGGCCCCGGACGACCACGACCGAGGTCTTGGGGACGCCCAGCGCATGCGCCACCACCTTACACACGGCGGCGTTCGCCTTGCCGTCGTCGGGCGGAGCGGTGACCCTCACCGAAAGAACACCCCCCGCCCCCGCCTCGATGAGATCGCGGCCGGAACGGGGGGTGAATCGCGGCCGGAACGGGGGGTGACACGCACGGTGATGCGGGCGGTCACGAGGGCCGCCTAGTCGATCTCCTCGATGTCGTTGTCCTCGTCGCGCTCGCCGACGGGGCCGCGCGGCATGGCGAACTCCTGCGGGAGCTCGAGCGTGGGCACGTCGGGGTCACCCAGATCGGCCTCGGTGCTCTCACCGAGGATGAGCGAGCTCACGGTACCCGACGCGACAGGCTCGGGATCCGGCTCGATCGCAGCGACGGGCTCGGGTTCGACCACGGCGGCGGGCTCGGGCTCCTGGATCGCGACCGGCTCGGCAGCGGCGGGCGTGCTGCTCGGCGCCGCCTCCTCGATCGCTCCCAGATAGTCCTCCAGCATGCGACGGAAGGACCCGCGGAACTCGTCCTCCGCGGCCTTCAGACGGGTGTACTCGTTCTGCGAGCGCTGCTTGTCCTCGAGCGCGGCGGACACGATCGCCTGGGCCTTGGACTCGGCCTCGGCCACCAGCCGTGCGGAATCCGCCTCGGCGCGGGCACGCATGTCGTCGGCGGAGATCTGCGCCGCGACCATTGTGTTCTGGAGCGTGCGCTCCATATCGGAGTAAGCGCGGACTCGAGCGGCAGACGCCTCAAGCTTCTCGTTCAGGTCGATGTTCTCCTTGAACAGGCGCTCGAACTCGTCGGCGACCTCGTCGAGGAAGTCATCGACCTCTTCCGGGCTGTAGCCGCGGAGCGAGTTGCGGAACTCCTTGTGGTGGATGTCCAACGGAGTGAGCTTCATCTCTGGTGATTCCTTTCAAAGCCTGAACGCGATCCCCGAGTCATTGCGCCTTGCACGATAACAGAAGCCGCCGTCAGCCCAATCTCGACACGATCGACGCCACGATCTGGAGTACGACCAAGGCGATCAGCGGAGAGAGATCGAGGCCGGCCGAGCCCACCGCGATCGGTGGGAGCAGCCTGCGGAACAGCCCGACGTACGGCTCGCACACGCTCGTGAGCACCCGGTAGATGTCCGCCACCAGGCCGGAGCGGCTCGTCATCGCGAACCAGCTCATGATCACGTAGGCGATGATGAGGTAGCCGTAGAGGTCGAGCAGACTGGCGATCAACCCGCCCACGCCCTACCGCCCCAGATCGCGCGAGCGCAGGACGGCGGCGCGTACGGCGGCAGCGAACGCGGCGCGTACGCCGTGGGCCTCGAGTTCGTTGACCGCCGCGATCGTGGAGCCGCCGGGGCTCGAGACAGCATCGATGATCGCCTCGGGGTGCTCGCCGGTCTTCTCGATCAGCTCGACGGTGCCGCGCATCGTCTTCAGTGCNAGCATCTGCGCCACGTCGCGGGAAAGGCCCTCGCGGACCCCCGCGCGGGCCAGAGCGTCGATCACCAGCGCCATGTAGGCCGGCCCGCAGCCGGAGATGGCGGTGCAGGCGTCCTGCAGCCCTTCGTCCAGGACGACGACCGAGCCGACACACCCGAAGAGCGCGGAGACACGTTCCAGGTGCTCCGACGTCGCCTCCGCTCCCCCGCTCACGATGCTCATGCCGGCACCCACCAACGCAGGCGTGTTCGGCATCACGCGGACGACCGGCGTGCCGGACGGAAGCATCGATTCGAGCCGGGCGCAGGTGACGCCGCCGGCGATGCTGACGACCACCGCGTCGCGGACCCCGGGCGCGAACGACGTCACGACGACGTCGATCACCTGGGGCTTGACCGCGATGATGATGGTGTCTGCGCCCGCGATGGCCTCGTCCGCGCGGGCNACGACGGTCACCCCGTGTGCGGTCGCGAGAAGNGTCCGCCGGTCCTCGGAGGGGTCTGCGACGACGATNCGCGAGGGCGNCAGCGAACCGGATCGCACGAGGCCGGCGACGATCGCCTCGCCCATGCGCCCGCCACCGATGACAGCAAGCCGTCCTGCGAGAGGTTCCACAGTCACGCCCTACTCGCCGAAGACGTTCGAGCCACGCGAATGCGCACGGTCACCGACCGAGACGTCCACGTTGCGCGGCGAGAGCATGTAGACCTTGTCGGAGACCTTCTGGATGCTCCCGTCGAGGCCGTAGGTGAGTCCAGCCGAGAAATCGAGGAGCTTCTTGCACAGTTCCGGGTCGGTGCCGAGGAGGTTCACAATAACCGGCTGGCCCGCCTTGAACTTGTCGGCGATCGACTGCGCCTCCGCGTAGTTGCGCGGCTCGATGGTGTGGATCTTCACCTGGGGAGCGGCGGGGCGCTCGCTGGGAGACGGGACG
>JGI24145J26757_10000593_pt1 | contig 13791 bp, 14 predicted proteins | sample BarGraIncu01122A_FD_26757 | JGI IMG/M metagenome (IMG submission 26757) | reverse complement strand
CCTTCTATGCCATTCGTTCATCAACCCGATGCTATGCTCGGAATTCCAGCAGCCACCATTACAACCCCCACTAACAATACGCGGGTAGAAGACTCAGTAGTAGTCAAGGGCACGGCCCAAAACATTGGAGGAGACTATTGGCTATGGATCACATTATATGATTACAACGCGAACCGCCATCACCCACAAGAAGGGCCCATTGCTATATCCTCAGATGGTCAATGGGAAATGACGGTATCTTTTGAGAGCAGTGGACGGTATGATATTATGGCACTCGCTGCAGACCAAAACGCCAGCGAAATTCTCTTACAATACCAATCGGCCAGTCAGTCGAGGGCCGATTACCCGGGGTTGTCGGCCATTCCTTCAGGATGTATAACGCTGGCTTCAGTGACGGTCTCTAGAAGGGAGGGCAGCGGATGCTAGTAAAACCGCTACTACACTTCAGAAACCCCGTGCGCTAGGAAGACCCTGCACAACTGCATTGAATTNTGGCGCCGTAACGTTCTACACGACGTTTTTTTATTTCATCCCTTTTTTGAGGCTAACTTATTTTATTTGTTTAGCTCACGAGCATTGTGATCGTGATGGCCATGGACAACGAGTTTATTACCCATTTAATCGGTTTCGGCTCAGCGAAAAAGAGGCAAGGACGTATCTTTACCTCCTCAAATACGGCCCTAAGACTCCTTCTCCTTTGACTAAATCGCTGAAGACGTATCGTGAGGACGTGCACCGGACGCTCACAAGCCTCATTGATAAGGAGATGGTGCGCCCATCCCTCGACTCACNGACAATCTACGCAGCTATCGACCTCGACACNACTCTTGAATCTGCAGTGAAAAAGCGCGAGAGCGAACTCCGTGAGATGGAGGTACGAAAGCGGGAGCTCAAGGAACTGGCATAGCAGCAGCTGTTCAGCCCCACTGATGGGGCGGGCACGTTTAAGATACTTAAGACTGTCAAGGAGATTATCACCACCGCGATACCTATCATCCAATCAACGGAACAGGAGTTCCTGTGGATAGCGCCGAAATCAGCGCTATTGTCGGCCTCCTTGTTCGGTGTCAACGACGTCGTCCAAGAACTTTCGAGACGTGGAGGAAAGACGCGGGGTATAACGGATATTACACACGACACGATACCGCTCGTGCAAGAGGTCATAGATGTCGGCGAAGAGGTACCTCACGTTGACGGGTACCTTGGACTGTTCTACACCGTCTTTGATAAAAAACACTGTATAAGTGCCATTAACATTGACATCAAGCATCACAAGCCAGATGAGCCGGCAACCATGCTTTACACCGATGACCCTGTATACGCGCGTTATCTCGTCTCTACCTTTGAGCGGTTGTGGCAGCAGTCGACTCCAGCAGAACAACGGATACAAGAGTTATTGAAGCAAGGCCCCTCACGAATTTAGAGCAGGTCGTGTGCCGGCCTTGCATGCGGATTTTGTCCTGCTCTGAAAGCACATCTATAACTGTTACTTTTAGTGAACTGCCGTTGTGGTTGTAAAAAATTAACGCATTAAACGACAGTGGCGTAATTCAAAAATATTTATCGTGACCTAGGGTTCATATTTTGTTTAAAATAGTGAGATCTCAAATGAAACTTTGGCCGCAGAAGAGGTGGAAACAGGTGTTGTTAGGTCTTAATTGTTGCCTTCGTCGTAATTTTAGCGATTTTAGCGGCTGTAGGTGTGTACACTATTTCGGCCGTGAACAAGGACGTTGTGAGCGAAGTAAATGTTATAAATCCTAGCGGAAACAGACGGCACTCGTGGTGTACCAAGAGGAATTAACTGCTTTTCCAAAGGATATATCATATGCGTTCGCGAACGGATTGGCAGAGAGGGGGTGGAGAGTGGAGATCACCACCGCGAGTTCGCAGGCTCATTCTAACCTCTCAAAGTACAGTCTCCTCGTTGTGGGCACTCCCACTTACGGAGGCCCAGGACAGGCTGTCGTTCGCTACATCGATAGGGTGGGTGATCTTCATGGAATTAACACGACAATCATAGCTGTTGGAGGTGGCTCTCCGGAAAGAAGCGCAGATGCCATTAATCAGCAAGTGCGCGCCTCAAACGGCACTGTGGTAAAGTCATTAGCCCAGTCCAGCATGAGTACTCTTATCGGCGTGGTTCCAAGCGGGGGGAGCCGGATCTCAGGCGGACGTCGCCCGACAAGCGGGAGCACAGATCCCTCCGTAGAGAAGGGGTAATCCTACCACAGTGACCTAATGCCACTTCCCCCGTGACAATCGTTAATATAAGCGTGTTAACAAAGTTATCACTCCAATCCACCATTCTGAAAGAAAAGCAGTAGCCTCAGTAGGGCAACCCCTTAAATTTTCCGAATGGAAACGCATAACAGACAAGTGACCGATAAAGTTAGAAAGCGGCTTAAATGGTTGGGAAGTAAGAGTAACATGTACAACGGATACTTTTGTACAGTTGTTTAATTTTTAAGGTAAAAATGAAAGATGGAAAGACAGGGGAGCACAAGCCAAAAGAGCCCAGCTTTCTCACAGGTCAAGAAGCTTTGATATATGAAATAGAAAGGGCGTGCGGCCAATTAAACAAGCTTAAGGGATTACAACTAAACGAGCCGCTTTTTCGAGCAGTGGCTGCTGAAATAAGGGCTCATATGGACCACTTAGGGCTAAGCTTGATCGAATTAACGGAACCTTGCGGATAATGACTATCGCTAGCGAGCTCGTTGATATTTAAAAAAGAGAAATTAACCCCAATGCACCCTAAATGATCGCAACGTGAGGCCTACGCACCACAGCCGTAAATAGCTTGTTTGCGGCGTTTTTGCTTTATATTGAGGCGCTGCCAGAGCTTATAGGCACAGAAATCCAGCGATACTATGGGCGAAGAGCAGCGCCTCAACGTGCGCGACGAGGTTTTGGTACTGTTTTAGTTGGTACGCTCAAGTCTCCTGCGTCTCCTTTTTCTTCCTTCGCGGGATCAACCGTCTCTTTGACTTGTTTCTTCGTCTTATCTAAGGTTGCCATAGTTCTTACCTCTAAACGCTGCCAGTTCGCTTTGCCTTTCCCGATGAAAGGCAATTCCTCTGATCTAAACGACCTGCCATAGCTGCGGGCATTATAAACGAGTATGCTAAGAACAAAACATTTTCGTTCTATTCTCGAGAGTTCAGTCAGATGGCCTCTCGTCGAGGCAGTGGCGTCAATATTTTCCTTAAAAGAGCATGTTAATACTTTTTGCATACACACGCTCAATCATAACATGTTCGGTTTCTTTTCAGATGGCGAATATAGCGACAAATCGGGCGTCATTTCAGGCGGCACACCCCCCGGAACTTAATATCGTTCAGCTGCAAAACTCATCTCGCGGCNAGGGCGGCGGTACAGTTCGCAATAGTAAGGGATACGGTCCCGGCCTTGGCGTAGATCACATTTGATATATTGCTTACAGCTTACGCAGTAGGTCATAGTCAATAGTAGGAAAAGAATCACCAGTTACCTAACCGATGCGTATCGTGAAAGTAAGTATCTTTTAGAGGAACTAAAAACGCTTTTCACCCTAAAGTCTTTTATATCGAGTTTACCCTTCGAGAGTCTCGTATTTTGGCGTTTGTCGTAGCAGGTCACGATATAGTCCCAATAAGCTTCTATTACCGCGTTGTCGGTGAAGCACTTACCGACGGCTTTGGTGTTGAAGTCGGCGTTAGACTCGGTGAAGGACTCGGTGAAGGGCTCGGTGAAGGGCTCGGTGATGAACGCGGTGAAGGGCTAGGTGATGGGCTCGGTGAAGGGCTAGGTGATGGGCTCAGTGAAGGGCTAGGTGATGTCGACGGCTTTGGTGTAGGTTTTGGTATGATTAGCAGCACACCTGCCCCATTTGACCCAGCATAATCAGCGTTGCCCTTATACTCTACAACAATGCGATGCTCTCCTGTGGCCAACGCCGAGACGTCGTTGACCGAAAGGTTGTGCACGGCAAAACCGAAATATGTGGAGCTTTGCCCAAGAGGTTTACCATCAAGGTACCAATAGACCACTTGATCGTTTAGACCTAGCCCGTTTGACGTGTTCAAAACGCAGGAAAGGGACGTGTTGTAACCGATCATCGCCTCAACCGATCTTACCACGAGCAAGGAGTGTGCGAGAGGTGACGTCGTTTCATCACTGGTTTGCCCACCCCCTAAACAACCACACGTAAGCAGCACAATTAGTATAAGGGCAATTGCCGAAATAGACGCTTTTTGCCGCATCGATTACTATTTATTTGCTGCTTTCGTATAAAGCGATTTTTGCTATCATGTAGGGGCGCCACAAGCGACTAAACTAGATCCATCGTAAGCGCCGCCGGTCGGTGTTACGCTCACCGAACCATAAGACATAACAGAGCGCTATGATCAGATCAGCTTTTGACGGTCCCTTCAGCTCCAAATGTGGTGGATCCGGCTTCTGTGATCTAAACTCAAATCGCCTCTCCTCATCTCGTATAGAGTTGCCTATGTATTTGCACCTATATTCGTTTACACAGAGTGGTTAATAATTACCCAAGTTGACAGTGACAGTTTATTTATGCAGTATTTATGCTACCACCAAGAACTGCGCTACGAACTGTGAAGGCGCGTAGATGTCGTTGCCGAGGTAGTCAATCGTCAGTGTGCCATCCCAGACTTAACTGGCTGGTGTCACGTGTGTAGAGATACAATCCTCCCGCACCACCTGCGAGACTGCCCGGACAACCTTGCCAATATTCAGGTTGTGGTTTCATGATACCCCAAGTTCCCCCAGCCGCTTGATTGTCTATATAGTAGTTCGCCGCCCCACACGGATGCGTCCCGTCAGCGGCATCGACCCAATTTCGGACTTGTTGTTCCGACCCTCGTGCGACCGTATTATTCTGGGGGTCTTCAAGCCATAACGCGGGCATCCCCATGTATCCTGCCCACACGTGAATAGCTGTGGCAATTTTGACCGATGTGGGTGTTGGCGTTGGGCTGACAATTGATGCTGAAGCAGTTGGATTGCAGATGCTGATGCAGATGCTGATGTAGAAGTCGTCGAATTATTTCGAGCTTATCAGTCGGCCTAACAAGCAACAAGTCTCACAATAAGAGCTCAAGGTTTAAAAAAAGACGACCGTACAGTCCAAGTAATCATCGCAAATTAAAGCAGGAAACGGAAGTAAAAGANACGTTACTTAATTGTCATTGAGCCGACAACCCGGAGCTTACCGCCTTCGAGATAATGGAGTACGACGCTGGCGCCGGGGTAATAGACCAGCGCCTTATCCATGGAAAAGGTCAGGACCGGTTTCCGCCAGTCTCCTTCAACCACTATCNTTTCAAGCCGGGTTGAGAGGAACTGCATCCAGTGCCCGATATAGAGCACCATGCCTTCTTTGAGCGGGGCCGGCCAGTACTTCACCAGCTCGGCTTTCCCGGTGATGATTGTGGCATACTGTACTGCGGGATCGGTCGTAAGGACAAAGCCGCGGTCAAGGTCCTTAGACTCGATATTCTTAAGGGCAAGGCCAACCCGGTCGCCGGCNACTGCAAACTCGGCATCATCATCATGTTTTTGGATGGAGCGGATCTGGGCAGTCTTTGAGGTCGGGAGAACCTTAACCGTCTCATGCTTTTTGATGCTGCCCTGTGCAACGGAACCGAGAACCACTACACCAACACCTTTGACGTGAAAATGGGCGTCCACCGGCANAACCCCTTTTCCCACAGTTTCGTGGGCCTTCTGATGGGCGGTCTGGTTCACCGAAATATCGATCATCTTCTCTCGGAGGCCTATCATATCCTCTTCGAGGACTTCGTAACGTTCGAGCACCGTGTCCTTGATCAGCGGCGCGATCTGGTCCGGGGATATGTAATTCTTGAGGATAAGGTACCCGTCGGACTTTCCTGCGCACTGGAGCATCAGCACGCATTCACCGAACGTTGAATTGAGCTCATCGACCACGAGGATAACGCGGTCTGACAAGGAGACCGCATAGAAGAGCGAGGAGAGTTTTTCCGGGTACCGTGTTGGCTCAATGAAGGTGACAGTTGCTTCGCCCCTTTTCAGGTTATAGAAGGTGATATCAGATGTCGTNCCCTTCTTCCCCAGATCCTTTGCATAGTCTGGGGGGGCGAGGACCGCGACTGTGAGGTTGGACATACGGGCTAAGAATTGTCTCTGATGAGATATGAGTGTTTATCAAAATCTGATTCAGAGAAGCGTGTAAACTACGGAGGATCCTATCGAAAGAACGGAAAAGCTGCGGATCACTTCAAAGAGATTCACTTCAACCCTCTTTTAGTCGCAAGGTGATGCCGGAAGGTAGAGATAACCGTCTGCAAAACTGGCTTCGATTATGTGCAGACAGGCGAGGCGGCGCCCCGCCAACTTAGTTAAAAGAAAACGATCCGTAAAAAGGTTTTAACCTATCCGCAGTTAGGGAAGAAACACATTTCATCCCCTTGGACCCCTCGCCTCAGGGAGTGTCCAAACCTTAATATTCAATTTTGTTTTTCAACTTTACGGGTGAACATATCTGGAGCTAATGGAACGCTGTTCGTGTCAGGGTATGGAGAAGAGCTAGCAGAACCTTATAAATGCAAGACCAGGGTTACGATCATAAGTGAGCGCGCGACCACGCTTGATAACCCTGTGCTTGTGATAGTCTCCCACACAGCAGTCGAAGTAGAAAGAGAAATATTAAATAGACATAGAAGGACGTCAGACCGCTTGGAATTCTACGTTACGGACCATGGGGGTTTCGGGTCTTGACCAGGATTCCCAAAGGAGAATGATGTGCTAGTCCCTCTAAATGGAATCGCGAGCCGCAACCAACAGCAGGACCGTTTTCGGCAGGCGATAAGCGACCCTCTCGGTCAGGCGCAGCAAATAGGCGTAGCAGATATTGTTGTGGGGATTCCCTTCTACAATGAGGCAGACTCGATTGGTCACGTGTTGAGGACGGCCGCCCAGGGACTAGATCAATATTATCCCGATGCGAAATCGGTTATCGTGGCCGCTGGGTCCCCGGCGGGTGGGAAAGCGCTCGAGGCCATCAACTCCACTCGTCTGAGGGGGGAATCCCTTGTGGAGCAGATCGCCTTCACATTCGATGATGACCTACTGGATGGGAAGGGTTGGAGCATCCGCGCGATCATAGAGATCGCGGATCGACTGGGTGGCGATCTGGTCCTGCTGGAGGCCGATCTGACCAGCCGAAAAAGCAAAGAAGAAGTGCTGGGGATGGCTCCAGAGTGGATTCGGTGTTTGCTTGACCCCATCAAGCGTGGTCAGATGGATCTGGTGGTCTCTCGGTTCAATCTGCATTACCCGGATGTCCTCACGCACGCCAGTCTGACGTATCCGCTGCTCAGTTCAGTGTACAACTCCCCGGTCTATTCTCTCAGGGGCGGCCTCCGGGGCATCGCCCACCAACTGCTTCGGGTTTATCGGGATAAAGCACGCCGCAACTGGAACGCAACTACCAGCGGACATGGGATAGACGCCTGGATGGTCACCAACGCTATCGTCACCAACGCCAGGATAGGCGAAGCCAACCTCGGAGTGAAGATCCATAAAGAATCNGGAGGGAAGCGGGGACTGGTGTTCCGGCAAGTGACCCGATCGTTGTTCGATCAAATTCTCAAAGACCAGAATTGGTGGCAATCGACTGAAATCACTGAAGAGCCGCCTATTCTGAAACGATTACCGACAGTCTGCGTTCGGAAATCACACCGGCCTTTGGCTTCAGAGACGACTGCCGATGTGCTGATGGCCGAATACCAGGAGGGTTTCAACGAATTCCATTGGCTGTACGATAAGATATTCCCAGCTGAGATCTACCGGCAACTGGAGAAGATGGCAGACGTCCAAGCGAAGGAGTTCACATTCTCNGCTGGCCTGTGGACAACCATCCTGTATACTATGCTTTTGGCCTATGCCTTCAATCGAGACTTTACCCAGGATGACCTGGGCGATTCAGTCATTCCCTTGTATGCCGGGTTCACTGGTAGCAACTTGATCGAAATCGAAGCGCTGAGGACTGAACTAGAGTCGACTGTTCCTTTGAATGCCAGCCATCTCATTTCCATCGAAGCTGAGTCGCGGACTGAAGCACTGGTGAATGAGTTCCTCGTGCAGAGGCCGACATTCACGGCGGCATGGCAGGAGCAGGCCGAAGCGCTCAAACCGCCGGTGCCCCCGGTGACCTATCGGGAGTTCATACCCGGAGTGCCTCTGGTTGTTCCGTCACAGTTGGTAGCCCCCGACGGCGAGATCGTCACGGCAAACGATGTCTATGATTCGGTGTTTGACAGACACCGCCAGGAATTCGAGCATTTCGTCTATGGGCGGCTAGGAGTCCGGCGCGAAGCCGGCTCTCAGGAAACGTCTCTTGCGGTCCGCAAATTCCTCCTCTCGGTAGAGAACCGCCTGTTCCCCGATATCGATCTTTCGACCATCGAAGGCACTCAGAAGGTGGTCGACGCCATTTTTGCCGACTGCCCCCATCAGGAGGCCTTCTCCCTCGTTCCCGAAATGATATCAGCGATACTGGCGCAGATGCCGCCGACGGTTCTGCCGATCAAACTCGGTTTTGAGACGCTGGATGAACTCCTGCAAAATTACGATCCCCGGGACGTTCTGGCCCTGGCAAGCTGGGTAGAGGATCGGGACTACGTCGAGGGACTCTGGGGCTTCATTCGGGAGGCCATTCGTTCTGAACATGCTGGCCCCTGCGATATAAAGTCGCTCGTGGTAAATGGCGATGATTTCCCGTCGCTCGTGGAGATGCAGGATTCTTCTGCCCTCGATAAACTAGGCTCCAGCATTTTAGTGACCAGCCTTCATAAGGGGATGGGCGGTGAATTCCCCCGGCTACGGTACCTGACGACCATAGTCAAGAATATCGTCGAGGCTGAAATGTTCGGTCAGGTNTGGCAGANATTTGCTTCGGAACGAAAGNACTTTGGCCTGAAGGTCATCGAGTCGATTGAGGGACACTGGGGAAGANACCCTCTCTCGGCGCACTGTATATTCGAAGCCGCCATCCACCAGTCAGTGGCCACGCGCCTGCGCCAGATGGCTGAGGCCATCGCCACGAAGAATCCGGGCAATAAGGATCGATTGGCGCTAGCGGATGATCTTAGATCGGTAGCCGATTCCTATCATCTGGCATTGTCGCTCCCCGATGGCGGCTTTGTGACGTGCTCTGCGTGGTCTTGGGCGAGCTATAGCTTTAAAGGGGGCCGGGCTTCCCCCCCACCCTTCTCAGCGCACGTTGAGAGGGACTGGGCATCCCGGGAGTTCCTCCTTGAATACTTCAAGGCTGTCGGAGGGGATATCGAAGACGTGGCGGAGAAGGTTACCGAGTTGATGGGGCAGGGAAGNGCACAGGAAGATTTGGCGCAACTGGTGCTGGGAACGGAAAAGGAAGCCAGCGAAATTATGCCCAAAGCAAAAGCAGGTCCCATCGAAGGGCAGCCTCCGGCCGGAATGCTGAAGCGGTATGCGCATAATCCGGTGCTCAAGCCGATCAAAAACCATCCCTGGGAATCCAAATATGTGCTCAACGCGGGCGCTATCAAATTGGATGGCAAGTTCTATCTGGTTTACCGCGCATTCGGCGAAGACAACGTCTCGCGGCTAGGCCTCGCCATCAGCGACGATGGATTCAGATTCACACACCGGCTCGATCATCCCATCTTTGAGTCGGAAGAAAAAGTGGACGCTCAAGGGTGCGAGGATCCTCGTCTGACACGGATAGGGGATCGTATTTACATGACCTATACTGCCTACGATGGCATAACGGCCCAAGTCGCCTTAGCGTCGATTCCAGTAAATGCGTTCCTGCATGGACGCTGGAAAGCCTGGAAGAGACACGGCATGGTTTTCCCTGGAATTAGCAACAAAGATGCCACCTTGTTTCCCGAGCAGTTCAACGGGAAGTTCGCCATGCTTCATCGCGTGGATCCGCATATATGGGTAACCTTCTCCCCCCACCTAAGCTGTCCCTGGCCCAGAAAGATGCATAAGATCCTGGCGGGAGCCACCTCCGGGATGATGTGGGATGCGGTCAAGGTCGGTGGCGGCTCTCAGCCGATCAAAACCAAGTTCGGCTGGTTGATCATCACCCACGGAGTCGACTATGCACATATCTATCGGCTGGGGGTTATGCTGTTGGACTTGGACAATCCTGCCAAACTGCTCTATCGTTCCCCCAACTTTATCCTCGAGCCTGAAGACGAATGGGAGCTTGGTCAGGATAAGCAGTCGTGGGTTCCGCGCGTTGTGTACACGTGTGGAGCTGTTCCACGAGACGGAGAGAAGGACATCCTCGATGAGGATGATGAACTGATCGTCTACTATGGCGCTGCGGATTCGGTGATCTCTGCGGCCACTGCTCGCATAGGGGACCTGATACCGGACAGGTGCCGCCTGCCGCCGCAATCCGGGTGCGTTGAATTTTCAAACAATTTCTAATTTTCTAAGTTAGACGTTGTGGCTATTTTATTTCCACCACAACTTTTCCTTTCGGATGTTGTGTTTCGAAATAAGTAAATGCTTCTTTAACTTGTAAGAACGGGAAAGTCTTCTCAATCTGCACTTTTACTCTTCCACTGTCAACGTATCTCGCAAGCCTTTGGAGTTGTTCAGTGCTCACTAAGGTCATTTGACTGATAGCTGTTACTCCCTGTTTATTTGCCAGGTCTTGGTCTAGCATTCCAGCCATGGAAACAAGTGTTCCCCCTCTTTTGATTATTTTGAAGAGATCGTTCGTGCTATCTCCTCCAGCTGTGTCAAACACTGCATCGTAGTCACGTAAAAAATTAGTTACATCTTGTACTTTGTAATCTATGACTTCATCAGCTCCCAGGTTTTGTGCAAAATCCACACTGTCAGTTCTAACGGTTGTTGCTACATAGGCACCATGCATTTTTGCAATTTGGATGGCAATTGAACCGATTCCACCTGCCCCTCCTTGAATCAGTATCTTTTGTCCTTCTTTGACTTTTATCTCCTCTTCAATGCCCTGCACTGCACTTGCCCCCACTAATGGAAGCGATGCGGATTGCGTGAAATCAAGAGTTTTTGGTTTAAAGGACATCTTTGCANTATCAGAAGCTACTAATTCTGCAATTGATCCCGATCCACCTAGAAAAGCTCCCGCATTACCATATACCTCGTCACCGACTCCAAATTCAGTTACTCCTTCTCCCAAATCAGAAATTACGCCAGAAAAATCTCCTCCCACTGTGGAAGGGAAAGATAGGGGCATCATAGCCTGAGCATATCCATTTCTGATTACTGAGTCGATTCTATTGAGACTAGCGGCATAGACTTCAACCAGAGCCTGTTTTGATTGTAATGATGGTTTTTCAGCATCTCCATTGATTTCGATAGCGTTAACGTCACCATAATTTTTTATTTGTGCTGCTTTCATTATTTCATCTCTCTTTATGATTGACATTAAACTGCATACTATTTTTTATTTAATATTGCATTTGCATAAAATCAATGTAATAATAGTAAAAGTCTAAAATTATTATCAAATTATAAGAATATCGAGCAAATTGTTATCAATCGTATGATCCAATTTCATAAAGTAAAGCAAGGGGATAGGATATGATCATAGTAAAAGCTACCTTAACAGCCAAACCGGGTGATAGGGATAAAATAATTTCAAGATCTCAGGATGTAATTGGATCCACCCGTTCAGAATTAGGGTGTATCAGTTATGAGTTATTTACCAGCACTGAAGATAAGGATGTTCTAATGATGTTTGAGCAATGGGAAAACAGCGACGTATTGGAGACCCATACCCAAACGGAACATTTCAAAGCATTTCGCGCAGCCATTAAAGATATTATTGCGAAAGAACTGGAAATAAGCATTTATTCTGCTAAAAAAGCATAATCTTCTTCACTCTCTACGTCTGCTGGCGGGTGGATCAATTATACTAAGGCGGCCACGCTAGCATTCACTGCAGCGAGCAATAATTTCGAGCTTGCGATAACTATAGCCGTGTAAAAAATACCTGAAAAGTGCTGAGGGAAAAGATGATTGAAAAGGGACCAGTCTTAACCGGCAGCGATGCGGAGTAATTGAGAGAACTTTGTAGTATCAATAAAGTCAATTCTATTTTTTAATGCTCCACGCATTATAGTGAAAAAAAGACCAAATAAAACAGATCACACGATTTGGTGGAGAAAACGTCGACTTAAAGAGAAGATTGTTAAGAACAAGCAGAGGTCTTAATAGAATGAAGATTGGAATTATTGGTGGAACCGACGGCCAGGGTCTAGGCATCGCCATACGTTTTGTCAAGCCGGTGAAGATGTCATAATTGGCTCACGGGCAGTTGAAAAAGCGCAGGAAGCTGTGGATAAAATCAAAAGGCTTCTCGAAAAAAATGAAATACCCAACCTTAAAGCTGCAGCAAATCCTGAGGCTGCAAAAGAAGCCGAGATATTAATCTTAACCGTACCCTTGACTGCTCAAAGCGCAACGCTCTTGTCTGTCAAGGAAGAAGCAGCAGGAAAAATACTGATGGATACTACGGAGCCCCTTGAATCAGCTATTGGCGGTTCACCTACCCGATGTATATACCTACCAGAAGGAGCAGCTTCTGAAAGAGCGCAAAAGATCTTACCTAACACTACCGTCATTTGTGCGTTTAACAACATCAGCAGCGGGGCGTTAATGAAATTCAGAGAACCCATAGACTGTGATTGTCTCATATCCGGTGACGACCTAGAATCCAAAATCACCGTCGCCAGACTAATAGAGAAAATACCGGGAGTAAAAGTAGTAGACTGCGGACCACTAGAAAGAGCCCAAATCATAGAAAAAATTACGCCACTGCTCATCGGATTAAACATCAAAAAAACCTGCACAGATGCCGGAATACGAATAACGGGTATAGATCCCGAATGCAAACTATACTAAAAACTGATATGGATTTGGCTTTAGAATAACCTATAGACTAGNAATTAAGCAAGGAATTTTCTGCCCTCACTAACGCGATTTGCCCGAACATGAAGCGCACACACCTTGAGGACGTGATCCGCGTTCTCGAACAGCAGAAACACCGTGTCACAGTGCCTGAGGACGTTCGAAAAGACGCTAAAAAAGCGCTTGATAAAATGCTTGAGATGGGCGTCTAGGAGATCAGAGACTTAATTACCCAGAACATATAAACTACTTTTTTCATGTTCTGGTGGTGGTGAATCTAAGCATGGACAATCAATATTTTATGGTGGATTGCCCTTGACGGAGCTTATTTTTTAATTGCGGGCGCAGTGATGGCATCAACGTGATCGATCATCTTTAGCAAGTTTTCGACTCGTTGCCGTTGTTCGAGCGCACCACCTCGAAAGGTCTGTTTTCCTTGCTCAGTGATTGTATAAACAACCTTTTTGCGGCCTCCGGTCGGCTCACCTGCTTCCACGTCACCCGCCTCTTTGAGTTCATGAAGACGTGGACATGCGTTGCCAGCGGTCGCCCTAAAGCGCCCGTGACTACGTTTTTTGATGAGATGTGCTAGCTCGTAACCGCTCATAGAACCCCCAGTGAGAAGATAATACAGGACGAATAACGAATACACGGTAATCCTCTGTTGGCAAGGTAACCCGTGTTTGGTCATCATCCAAAATGAGTCATCTTTATATATAACAATAACTGATATGTAAATTACTGTTATGTAAATTACTGTTATGTAACTTATTGTTATATAATTAGCTGTTATGAATAATCATCATTGAAGCCTAGCACAGGGTACTGACGCAATCGGCGGTATGT
>JGI24145J26757_10000583_pt1 | contig 13996 bp, 11 predicted proteins | sample BarGraIncu01122A_FD_26757 | JGI IMG/M metagenome (IMG submission 26757) | reverse complement strand
AGCGTCAACAAATTCCACATTTTTCATGAAGTTCTCCTGATCGATACGCCAGCCTAATGCTGCAGAATAAAAAGGTGCCCATTTATGCCCATCTGCCAGTACAGACGATCCGTCTAAACGTGCAGATGCTGTCAATAGATATTTGTCTTTAAATCCATAGTTTACACGTGCCATATACGAAGCCATCTGGGTTTCGGTTAATCCGGTACTAAAACCATTCAAACTACCCCCTGATCCAATGTTATACCACAGTTCGGTGTTGGTAGCCAATGTATTTGATTTCATACCTGAGGATTCAGAATGGTAACCCGATGCAGATTGCATTAATGTAATACCAATTTTATGATCTGTACCCAAATTCCGATCGTAATAAACAAGGTTGTCTAACGTCCATGACAACACTTGACTTGTATTATATGCTGCCTGGTTGCTTCCATCTCCATTAATCCCTGCTTTGTCATAAAATGTAGCATTACGATTATACCGTAATTCCGGACCGAATTGAATCCTGTATTTTAATCCTTTTAAAGGGCTAAACATTTCACCAAAATCCAATTGACTGTAAAAGCTACTGTTAACAATAAAACCCTTCCTGTTATTTACAGTGTATTTCAATTCATCGATCGGATTAATTATATTTACGTCTCCTGCTGCAGGATTTCGGATATAGTCACCATTTGCTGCATACGGAACAGTCCAGGCTAACATTCCTCTCAATGCACTATAATAATCTCCGGATCCGGTTACTGATTTAGAAAAGCTATACCCATAATCCTGATTTGCTAATGATCCGTTAATAGCCGTTCCCATTTTAAACCATTTGGTTGGAGAAGCATCGAAACTAACCTTTGATGTAAATCTTTCATAGTTTTGACCGGGTTGAGTTCCTTTCTGTTTGAAATAACCGAAGGAACCGTATGCCTGGCTGTTCTGACCACCACCGGAAACACTTAACGTATGTTCAGTAGTTAAGCCTGTTTGCTTGCCATATTTTTCCCAATCGTAACTTTTAACCTTACTGGCATCCCACACATCATTGCCACTGGCATCTTTGGACCAACCGGCATCTATATTCGCCCATGAATCGGCTATAGAATTCCACTTTGCAAAATCACCCGCACGAGAAGCTGTAGCTGGTATATAGGTACCTGCGTTTATTTTTGCTAAACGGGAATAGTCAATCCATTCTCCGCCGTTCATATTCTCGGTTACATTATACAATTTTTCAAGTGTAACTGATCCACTATAGTTTACTGATAATTTTCCGCTTTTTCCATGTTTGGTTGTAACCAAAACCACACCATTAGCTCCACGTGAACCATAAATAGCAGTTGCCGAAGCATCTTTTAAAATATCAATTGATTCAATGTCACTGGGGTTGATATTATCAATTCCACTTGCCTGAAGTACCATCCCGTCTACAACATACAACGGATTATTGGTTGCATTAATTGAACGTACTCCACGAATTCTAATTTCTCCTACCTCTCCCGGACGTTGGTTAGTCTTAATATCAATACCGGCAACTTTTCCCTGCATACCCTGTAACGCATCTTTCACTGGCATAGCTTTCAATTCTTTTTCACCGACCCGTGCCATGGCACCGGTAACATCAGTCTTCTTCTGAACACCGTACCCTACTACAACCACTTCATCAAGTGATTGAGCTCTTTCTTTCATGATTATATTCAGAAAAGTTTGTGAACCAACAGTGAAATTCTGTTCGATATATCCTATTAAAGATACATTCACTATTTCTTGTTGTTCAGCTGAAAGTGAAAAGCTACCATCAAGATTAGTTATTGTTCCCCGGGAGGTGCCCTTCACTGAAACCGAGGCTCCTATAATGGCATCTCCCTTTTCATCTACGACTTTACCAGTTATGGTTTTTGTCTGTGCGAAAATAAGTGTCGACATAAATAAAAGAATAAATGTCAACATAATCCTGGCTCCTAAAAGCCCTCTCTTTTTGTCTTTACTCATAGATATTAAATTAATTGGTTAAATTATTTTGTTCAATAGTGTTTTTGACTCTTGAGTGTATTCTGTTAATTTTTCACAGATTTTTTTAAATTAAAATGGTTATTTTGTGCATTTCTATAAGGGTATGTTACCTCAATCTTAAGGAGGCAATATGGGAGTCTGTAAATGAAGGATTTTACAAGTAAATATTTCTGCCTGTTTAACTGAAATTTTAAATTGTAAAAAATGGGAATATATGATAGCAACAGCTTTCGATGGCTGTTGGCGCAGATGAGATAGTATTAGTTTTTCCATGTATTATTACACTTAAGGTCAAAGTGAAATTTAATTGCTCAAATATACGAAAGTGGAAATTATTTTAACTTTATTTTCTGATGTTTTGACTTTGCTTTTTGATATAAATTAATAATTACAAATAAAAGCCGAAGTAAAGAAGCCTGGTTAAAAGCCTGGAAATAAAGTTGTGAAAGTTTTGTTGACCTTATTATAATGTTTATCTTTTTAAGATATATAGGGGAAAGCTTAAATCGTATACTAAAAGGCAAAGGCAGGTTTAATTAGTATTAAATATTACAAATGAACTTGTAAAAGAAGAGTTTTTTATCTTTTCAAAAGACGGCTTAAAGGGAGTATTTAGTTGCAATAGAAAATTGTTTTTAAAAATAGAAGTAACAGGAACAATTAAATGTTTCATTTATAATTTCAAAGAAAAGAAAACTGATTTACACAGTCCCGATAGCTCTCGTGATTGCATAAATCAGCCTTCTTTTTGATTATTACATTATATCCTATATGCAACTCAATTTTTTTAATCTCATTTTTTCCATTCAGTTGGAATGATGAATTCGAATTATATTATTCCCCTTTAGGGGTTAGGGGTTCTTATTATACAATATTATCCCCCTTTAGGGGTCAGGGGTTCTTACAACACAAACTCCTCTCCCGCCCCAGGGATTAAAATATCATGGTACCCATCAACTTTTAATCCTTCGGCGTAAATTTTCTGTACTTCATATTCACCGTGAACTAAAAAGGTTTTCTTTATTTGCGCCTTGTCCTGGCAACTCAGGAATGCCTTCATCTCTTTGTAATCGCCATGTCCTGAGAAAGCTTCTATTTTAGCTATAGTAGCATTTACTTCGTGCATTTCCCCGAATATGGATATATACTTTAAACCGGGTTCCTGGATGCGTGCTCCCAATGAAGTCGGTGTGCAATATCCCACGATCAGTATGGTGTTCCTCCAGTTGGATACATTATTCGCAACATGGTGCTTCACCCGGCCGGCTTCCAACATGCCCGAAGATGAAATGATAATACAGGGTTTGTGGTAATCGTTCAGGGCTTTCGACTCTTCTACATTCTTGATATAATGCAATGAATTAAATCCAAACGGATCAGGGTCGGTCTTGATAACCTCTTTTACCTCTTCGTTCATGCATTCCGGGTGCAGGCGGAAAATCTCTGTCGCATTGACTGATAACGGACTATCAACAAATACATCAATTTTTGGAAGTAATCCTTTATTGTATAAGTTGTTGAGTACAAATACTATTTCCTGTGTCCGTCCTATTGAGAACGAAGGGATTATCAGTTTTCCTGCTTTTGTGACGCAGGTATCCACCACTATTTTCAACAAGTCTTCTTCAGTGTCTTTATCTGCCGGGTGCAGCCGGTCACCATATGTTGCCTCAGTAATAAGGTAATCGCACTGAGGAAAGGCGGTAGGTGGATGTATAATGCGGTTGTGCGGCCGTCCTATGTCACCGGTATAAGCCAGATGTACTTTTTTTCCGTTTTCAAGTAATTCCAGGTTAACCACTGCCCCACCCAGCATATGTCCCGTATTGGTGAACTTGACATTTATTTTATCGTTGATATAGAATCGTCGGTCAAAGGCTACGCCTATAAACAGTTCCAGGCATTTTTCAGTATCCAGTTCATCGTATATCGGTTCTACCGGTGCCAGTCCTTGCTTTTCACGCTTTTTATTAAACCATTTATTATCCAGCTCCTGAATATGTCCGCTGTCTGCCAGCATAATGGCGCACAGGTCACGGGTGGCACTGGTACAAATCACTGAACCCCGGAAACCAAGTTTGTATATATACGGTATCAACCCTGAATGATCAATATGGGCATGTGACAGGATCAGGTAATCAATGGAAGCCGGATCGAACATAAGGTTTCGGTTCATGGAATCTGTTTCAAGTCCTTTTCCCTGGAACATTCCGCAATCAAGTAATATCCGTTTCCCTTCGTTGGTGGTGATCAGATGCTTGCTGCCGGTTACTTCACGGGCTGCCCCGATAAATTTGATTTTCATATTAGTTGGTTGATTGGTTGATTAGTTAATTGGTTAATTGGTTAATTGGTTAATTAATTGGTTGATTGGTTGATTGGTTGATTGGTTAATTGGTTGTCCCGATAGCTATCGGGAGGTTAACTGGTTGATTGGTTGATTGATATTTTAAATTAAATAGTAAATAGTAAATGACAAAATAGTAAATGATTTAAATAGTAAATAGTAAATGACAAAATAGTAAATGATTTAAATAGTAAATGACAAAATAGTAAATGATTTAAATAGTAAATAGTAAATAGTAAATGACAAAATAGTAAATGATTTAAATAGTAAATAGTAAATGACAAAATAGTAAATGATTTTAATAGTAAATGACAAAATAGTAAATGATTTCGCTCTCCAAAACTACACATTCCATTCAACAAATCCTATTACTCCGTTAATTATTTATTTCTGTTTCTTTAAAAAATTCACATGTTGTATAAATTGTACATTTATACCGTATATATATACGGCTGGCATCGTTCAATATCCCTTATTCTGCGGATTTCAATGTAATAAATCCTAATTTTGCCATCTCTGCATTGCAAAATGGAAATAATATATTAAATTTGCAACTAAATAAATGCATACATGGAGGCGTTTTACAAAACACATACCTATTTAGTTGAACATGTACAATCACCCGTAAGGCGTATGCTGATGGACGAAATTGACTGGTCGCACCGGTTGATAGGCATCAAAGGTAGCCGCGGCGTTGGTAAAACCACTTTCCTCCTTCAATATGCTAAGGAACATTTCGGTACAGACCCGAGCTGTTTGTATGTAAACTTCAATAATCTTTACTTCACCGAACATACGCTGGTTGAATTTGCTGCAGAGTTTTGTGCCCATGGTGGCCGGACATTGTTGCTCGATCAGACATTTAAATACGAAAACTGGTCTAAGGAGTTGCGTGAATGCTATAATCGTTTCCCCGAACTGCATATTATATTCTCAGGGTCGTCGGTAATGCGGTTGATTGAAGATAATACCGATCTGCAGGATGTTGTAGCTTCTTACAATCTGCGTGGCTTTTCATTCCGTGAATTTGTAAACCTGCAGGCAGGCACAGAATTTAAATCCTGTTCGCTGGATGAAATCATGAACAATCATGAGGCAATTGCACAGGATATATGTTCAAAAGTGCATCCCTTCGATTATTTTCAGTCTTACCTGCATCACGGGTATTATCCGTTCTTTCTGGAAGACCGTAATTTCTCGGAGAACCTGATCAAGACGATGAACATGATGTTGGAAGTGGATATTTTACTTATCAAGCAAATTGAACTGAAATATCTTTCCAAGATTCGTAAGTTGCTTTTTTTAATTATGAATACGGCTCCCGCTGCCCCTAATGTCAGCCAGCTAAGCAATGAGATTGGCGTATCCAGGGCAACAATCATGAATTACATTAAATATCTCAAGGATGCCCGGTTGCTGAATATGCTCTATGCCGATGGTGACGAGTATCCAAAGAAACCAAACCTGGTGTATGTGCACAATACAAACCTGATGTATACCATTAATTCGGGGAATGTGGATAAACTGGCAGAACAAAAGACATTCTTTTATAATGCCCTGCATGCCTGCCATAAGGTAAATGTCTGTAAATATCATTTGGATTTTTGTATCGACCAGCAGTTTCATTTTAAGTGTGAAAATAAACCTGAAAATGGTAAACATTATTCAAAAGTGATCTATGCAGCCGATAACATTGAAATAGGAAATAAAAACGTGATACCTTTGTGGTTGTTTGGATTTCTGTATTAACCCCCGACCCCTAAAGGGGAGGAAGAAAGAAAGAAATAACCCCCAACCCCTAAAGGGGGGAAAGAAAGAAATAAATAAATAGAAAGAACCCCCAACCCCTAAAGGGGGGAAAGAAAAGAAAGAATGGGTGTCCTGGTTAATGAACCGGATTATAAAAACAAATAGGAGACGATACTAATTTAATCCCCCTTTAGGGGTTAGGGGCTCTTGCTTAATTCCCCTTTAGGGGTTAGGGGTTCTTGCTTTATCCCCCTTTAGGGGTTAGGGGTCGTTTAAAAATATAAATCAAATTACTAATAAATTATTAACAAAATGGCTAAATCAAAAAAATTTTTGACCTGTGATGGAAATCAGGCTGCTGCACATATCTCGTATATGTTCACCGAAGTAGCTGCAATTTATCCTATCACACCGTCCACGACAATGGCAGAATATGTCGATGAGTGGGCTTCAACAGGCCGCAAAAACATTTTCGGTGAAAAGGTACAGGTTCAGGAAATGCAATCAGAAGCCGGAGCAGCTGCAGCAATGCACGGAGCACTTCAGGCAGGAGCATTAACCTCAACGTATACAGCTTCTCAGGGATTGTTGCTTATGATCCCGAACATGTATAAAGTAGCCGGAGAATTACTTCCGGGTGTTTATCACGTTTCGGCTCGTGCATTAGCTTCTCACGCACTTTCCATTTTCGGTGATCACCAGGATGTGATGGCTGTTCGTCAGGTAGGTTGCGCTATGTTTGCTACCGGATCAGTACAGGAAGTTATGGATATGTCGGCAGTTGCTCATTTGGCAGCAATCAAAACCCGCGTTCCTTTTGTACACTTCTTCGATGGTTTCCGTACCTCACACGAAATTCAAAAAATAGAACAAATCGATCAGGAAGATCTTTTCCCATTGCTTGATCAGGAAGCGTTGAAAGCTTTCCGCGAACGTGCTTTGAGCAATGAACATCCTGTTGCCCGTGGTACTGCACAGAATCCGGACATTTACTTCCAGGCACGTGAAGCCTGTAATCCATTCTACGATGTAATTCCTGATGTAGTGGAAGATTATCTGAATAAACTGGCTGTTATTACCGGCCGTCCTCATGGTTTGTTCGATTATTACGGAGCTCCTGATGCTGATCGTGTGATTATAGCCATGGGTTCGTCTACCGAAGCTATTAAAGAAGGTATTGATTACCTGACTGCCAAAGGCGAAAAAATCGGTTTGGTATCTGTTCACTTATATCGTCCGTTCTCTGCGAAACATTTCTTATCGGTATTGCCTAAGACTGCAAAACGTATTTGCGTATTGGATCGTACCAAAGAACCGGGTGCAGGTGGCGAACCATTGTATCTGGATGTAAAAGATGTATTGTATGGCACTCCAAATCAACCAATGGTTGTAGGTGGACGTTACGGTCTGTCGTCGAAAGACTTCACTCCTGCCCAGGTGCTTTCGGTTTATGAAAACCTTGCATTACCTGAACCACGCAATCACTTTACAGTGGGTATCGTGGATGATGTTACCTTTACTTCCCTTCCAATGAAAGCGGAAATCGCTATGGGTGGTGCCGGAACTATCGAAGCTAAATTTTATGGTTTAGGAGCTGATGGTACGGTAGGTGCAAATAAAAACTCAATCAAAATTATTGGTGATAATACCGATAAATACTGTCAGGCATATTTTGCGTATGATTCTAAGAAATCAGGCGGATTTACCTGCTCGCATTTACGTTTCGGTTCTACTCCAATCCGTTCAACTTATCTGGTAACTACTCCTGATTTCGTGGCATGTCACGTACAGGCTTACCTCAAATTGTATGATGTAACCAAAGGGTTGAAGAAAAACGGTACGTTCCTGTTGAACACCATCTGGAATAAAGATGAAGTATTGACTAACTTACCGGTTAATGTAAAAAAATACCTGGCAACTCATTCTGTCAAGTTATATATCATTGATGCTTCAAGCATTGCCCAGGAAATTGGTCTTGGTAACCGTACCAATACGATTCTTCAGTCGGCATTTTTCAAAATCACCAATGTAGTACCTTACGAATTGGCGGTTGAAAAATTGAAATATGCAATCAATAAATCGTATGGTAAGAAAGGTGAAAGCATTGTAAACAAAAACTACGCAGCTGTCGATCGTGGTGGTGAATATACCAAGGTGGAAATTCCTGCTGAATGGGCTAACCTGGTTGACGAAAACGAAGTTAAAACAGATATTGTCCCTTCATTTATCAGGGATATTGTTCGTCCTATCAATGCACAGGCAGGTGATGATCTTCCTGTATCAGTTTTCAAGGGACGTGAAGATGGTACCTGGGAACAGGGAACTTCCAAATACGAAAAACGTGGTGTTGCATCACATGTACCTGTTTGGAATTCTGCAAACTGTATCCAGTGTAACCAGTGTGCATATGTATGTCCTCACGCTGCAATCCGTCCGTTTGTGTTGGACGAAGCCGAACAGGCAAAAGCTCCTTTCACGGATACATTGAAAGCCAATGGTAAAGCATTTGCAGGAATGGCATTCCGTATTCAGGTTGATGTTCTCGACTGTCTGGGTTGTAATAATTGTGTGGATGTTTGTCCGGGTAACAAAGGCGAAAAAGCATTGGAACTGGTACATATCGAATCACAATATCCAAATCAGGATAACTGGAATTTCTGTTCTACAGAAGTAAAAACCAAACAAAACCTGATTGATGTAAAAGCAAACGTGAAAAACTCCCAATTGGCTACGCCATTGTTCGAGTTCTCGGGTGCTTGTGCCGGTTGTGGTGAAACTCCGTATGTAAAACTGGTAACTCAACTTTTCGGTGACCGTCAAATGGTTTCGAATGCTACCGGTTGTAGTTCTATTTATTCCAACTCTGCTCCTTCTACTCCTTATACTACCAATGACGAAGGTCACGGTCCTGCCTGGGCTAATTCGTTGTTCGAAGACAATGCTGAATTCGGATTGGGTATGGTATTTGCCAACGAAAACATGCGTTTACGTCTGGTTCGTTTGTTTAACGAAGCACAAACAGATGCTTCCATTTCGGACGAATTGAAAGGCTTATTCACAGAGTGGATTGAAAATCGTGAAGTAACTGAAAAAACCGTTGAACTGGAAGCTAAAATTACCCCACTGGTAAAAGCAACTGATAGTGCATTGGCAAAACAGATTGCAGATCTGACTCAATATATCGTCAAAAAATCACAATGGATTATTGGTGGTGACGGATGGGCTTATGATATTGGCTTCGGTGGATTGGATCACGTAATGGCTTCGGGCAAAAACGTAAACATCCTTGTACTGGATACTGAAATCTATTCGAATACAGGTGGTCAGGCTTCCAAATCGACTCCGGTTGGTGCAGTAGCTAAATTTGCCTCTGCCGGTAAACGGGTTCGTAAAAAAGATCTTGGTATGATGGCTGCAACATACGGTTATGTATACGTAGCACAAATTGCCATGGGTGCCAATCAGGCTCAAACCATCAAAGCACTTCGCGAAGCAGAAGCTTTTGACGGACCATCAATTATCATAGCTTATTCTCCTTGTATCAGCCACGGTCTGTTGGCAGGAATGGGAAAAGCACAGGACGAACAAAAACGTGCTGTAGAATGTGGTTACTGGCACTTGTACCGTTTTAATCCTGAGTTGGAAGCTGAAGGAAAGAACCCAATGATTCTTGATTCTAAAGAACCTGTATGGGATAAATTCCAGGACTTCCTCAAAGGTGAAGTACGTTACACATCGTTGATGAAACAATTCCCTGCTGAAGCTCAGGAACTGTTTGTTGCTGCCCAGACAAATGCCAAATGGCGTTATGATGGCTACAAACGTATGGCCGAACGTGAGTTCTAATCCATTTTTATATTCTCTCATTAAAAGACTGCTCCGAAACGAGCAGTCTTTTTTTTGCTACTGACAGCTTCACTAATTCCACTGACAGCTTCACTCGAAGTGAAGCCGTCAGTAAGATTTCGCGTTCTTTTTCTTAACTCTCAAAGTAAACATGTTGAGGTTTGAGAATTTCGTTCCGGATATTTTCCTTCGCATGTCTTTGACATTCCTTTGATACCTGTTTTAGGTTATCCCTTAGATATCCCATAGATATCCCATAGATATCCCATAGATATCCCACCTATATCCCATATCATTAAAGAGATGGGACAAAGGTGGGATAAAGATAAAATAAAAGTATGAAAAAGGACAAATACCCTAAAACAGGTGTCGAACAAGTGACGAACAGCTTTTTAAAAACGAATGAAAGGAATGCATTTATTGGTAGCGGAACGGAGAACTACTGACGGCTTCACCCGAAGTGAAGCTGTCAGTAAGATTTCACACTCTTTTGTAGTCGTCAGTAAGATCAGTAAACACTCAAAAGTACTGCTTACATGTTGAGGTTTGAGAATTTCGTTCCGGATATTTTCCATGCCATATTTTTTACATTCTTCTTATATCTGTTCTAAGATGTTTCATAGATGTCTCATAGATGTCTTACCTATAACTTACCTATATCTCATATCATATAAAGAGGTGAGTTATCTGAGGAATATGGATAAAATAAAAGTATGAAAAAGGACAAATACCCTAAAACAGGTGTCGAACAAGTGACGAATAGCTTTTTAAAAACGAATGAAAGGAATGCATTTATTGGGAGCGGAACGGAGAACTACTGACGGCTTCACTCGAAGTGAAGCCGTCAGTAAAAGAAAGCAATGCATTTATTGGAAACCGGAACGGATATTCATTCCATTCAAAGCTTATTCGGGTACTCCGGTGACAAAACAACATAGATATTTATCCCTATAATCCCCAACCGCTTTGACAAACAAAATGGTTCGTTACTTAAATAGAAAATTAATTAATAATCATGTACTAAATATAAAAAAATGTTTTTATCTTTGGGGCTTAATTTAATTAAAAAATAAAAATTGCATCCATCATAAACTTTATAATCAGCTTCGATATGCTTACACTCATTGTCCTGGTTGATAAATGGCAATCGTGGATAGCACAAGTTTGAGCGAAGCGGAAACTTGTGCTGGAAACATGAATAGTTTGTAACTATAAAGTAAGAATCAGTTAATAACAGCCTTGGTTTTAAGTCGAGGTCATTGCTTTGTAAAGATTTGAACTATCCGGTAAGTGAAGATAAATAAACCTGGAATAAAAAAAGTAGTTAGGTGGCAACATAATAAAAAAATAAAATACAATTAAATACTTATGATTGAATCTAAATTGTCAATTTCTGATTCTATGAAATCAGGCTTCCAACTGTGGAAGAAGCACCTCAAAAAAATATTGGTTGTTGGTTTAATTGTTTATTTTCCAACTCAAATTTGTATCGAAATAATATCTGTGTTTTTCGAAAATGTATTTCCAATTGAAGAAAACCCAAATAACTTAAGACTATTGAATAACATATATGATTTAATAAGATATTTAATCGGCTCTGTCGCTTTACTTGGTATTTTGAATTTTATCATAAATCGAATGGAAAAAGAAGATGAAGAAGAACAAAGCATAAGAGACATTATATTGCATGGACTTAAAAAATGGCCAACTTTTGTTGGAGTTGGATTTGTTGCCGGATTAAAAATCATAGGTTATACTCTTTTATTGATTATACCAGGTATTTACAAATCAGTTCGATTATCATTTATTGATTGTGAGGTTGCAACCAACGATTATAAAATTATAGATCCATGTGATGTAAGTGAACAATTGGTAGAGAATAATTGGTGGAGAGTATTTGGCTTTTTAATATTAATGTTTTTGCTTGAATTATTATTTGAACTTCTGTTTGTAATACCATTCATCTTGAATTCTGAATCTCATATTATGTCCGTACTTCTAGGAGTAATAGTTAAGTTATTTGAAACTTATTTTATCGTAGTTCGAGCAAATTATTATTTCAGATTAAAAAAACTAAAATCCTGTGTTGTTTCAAATGAACTTACCAATAAGTTTAATGAAATGCCACAAGAAACAGAAATGCCGATCGCCTAACCCGCATTATGTCCAATGACTTGCTGAAGTGCATTTATCACTGCTGATAGCTATAGGGATTGATTCCGCATTCACTTTGTTGAGGGGAGACAGTTAATGTTACTGTAAATCGCCAAATACAAATAACTTTGAACTAAAGCACCAATTAAAAAAGACAAAATAGTTAGCTAACAACCACCAAATTAATTATTTGAAAATGAATATAAACATTTATAAAATGAAGAAAATACTTTTTATAATACCTATTTTCATACTCACAGGTTGTGCTACAAAGCATTTGACATATAGAAATAATAGTAAACAACACATATTTCTATTAAATGACAACGACGTTTCAAAATTTTATCTGAATGATTCAGTAAAAATCTCTTACAAAAAGGGAACAATAATAAACTCACCGTTAATCGCTATTGACGGAATTGTTTTTAAGTATAAAATAGAGCAAGATACTATTTACTTACCAATAAAGAAGAAGGATATAAGTGCTATTGTATGTTTAGACAAGAGTAGTAGTTCAGTTATTTATGGAAAGAATGAAACCAATGGAGCAATAATAATCAATACTGTCCATATAAAATAAATCCTGGCTTGTTAATAAATAATACTTACTATTAAAAATCCGATTTCTAAATAGTCATTGGTACAAGATTAAAAAAGTAAAAATTAAAGAAACTGTTTTCAGTCCAATATCCGCTTTGCTAATACTTTAACTATACGATAGGTACAGATAATTAAACCTGGAATAAAAAGAGAAATACGAGTAAGAGCAATTACATAACTAATATAAAACAATAATACATGAAAAAAATACTTTTATTAGCCTTGTTGACTGCAACTTGTTTATCATTTAAAGCTCAAGAACTTCCATCGGTTCCTGCTAACGGATTTTCGTTTCCTATAGGGAGCAAATTTACAATTAAACTAACACCAGTTGATTCAAACAATTTTAATTACTCAGTGATTGAATTTGAAAAGTTTGATAAAACTCTTGACACATATAAACATGATGGTTTATTTAATAAAACAGGGAATGACAGTACAATAACATTCTATTTTTGTTTCGCTACACAAGGTGACAATGACGCTGAAAGGAAGGAGAATATGAAAGTAGTTCTTCTAATGAAAAATTATACAAAGTACATGTTGAAATACACTTCGGAAATTCAAAGAAAGGAGAAAGGAGAATATGAATCAACTTCAAATGATGGTGCATTTTCTGGGGCAATCAGTAATGAGATTTGGCCATACATGATTTATTCAATCGGATTAAGAGAATTTATGAAAATGAAGAAATAAACAGTCTGACCAATTAATATAGAAACGATTTGCGTAAATAAATGAAATTGACTTCTGTTAGTTTGTTTGGAATGAAACGAAGATATTTGAATTCGAAATTTTAAGCTTATAAGGAAGGTAAAGTAAACATGAAAAAAATATGCAAACACCAACACCAACAGAATAACACACATTATGGGTTATTGGCTGCTTGACTTGCAATGAGCGGTCCCGAAAGCTATCGGGATTGCTTTCGCATTCACTTTGTTGAAGGGAGTCAGTGAATGCTTCCGTAAAACGCTAAATGCACATAGCCACGGTCGGTATGGGCAATATTAAAAAAACAACTAAATCCTGAATCCTACAATATGACTGAATGGTTAATAATTCTAATTTCACTTTGGACCTATCCAATAATAGCCTATATAATTGCGAAAAAGACCAAAAAGAAAAATATAATAAAAAACAAGATTTTAATTTATTCAATAATTACTGCTGTAATTTCAGTTATATGTTTTTTGATAAATATTTCAACAACTTTAAGTGCAATTGATTGGATACTATTTACAAGTATCTATTTGTCTATCTGTCTATTATTATGGCTTNTTTATCTATATACAA
>JGI24145J26757_10000576_pt1 | contig 14121 bp, 17 predicted proteins | sample BarGraIncu01122A_FD_26757 | JGI IMG/M metagenome (IMG submission 26757) | reverse complement strand
TTTGTATTTAATTTTTTCCTGTCCAGTTTCTTTACATTTAAAATCCGTCCGGATATTGTAAAAGGATATCGTTTCGCTTTGAGTCATGGCATCAATTATTTGTTACACATTTGCTTCTTAAATGTGTTTCTTTATTTGGGCATTCCAAAGGCATTTGCACCTTTTCCAGTGTTTGTTATAGTCGTTCCGATTAATTTTATTCTAGTTCAGATAGCTTTAACTCATAATAAAAAAAATGAAAAAAATATCAATTCTAATTCCGGTGTTTAATGAAGAAGCTTCACTGAAACATCTTTTTGAAAGATTAGAAAGTTTGATAAATGCAATCGGAAGATTTGAATGGGAAGTGTTATTGGTCAACGACGGTAGCACGGATAATACACTCGTGTTATTGAGTCAAATGCATGAAAAGGATAAGCGATTCAATTACCTGGATTTATCAAGAAATTACGGGAAAGAAGTTGCTATGCTTGCTGGTTTTGATTATGTTACAGGCGATTGTATGGTCATAATGGATGCTGATTTACAACATCCACCTGAATTGATTCCCGAAATGGTTCAATACTGGGAAGAAGGGTATGATGATGTCTATTGTCGACGTCGTGAGCGCGAAGGAGAATCATATTTTAGGAAAAAAACTTCACGTTTGTTTTATGGTTTTCTGCAAAAATTAACCAGAGTGGAAATTCAACAGGATACTGGCGATTTTCGGTTGCTGGATAAGACTTGTATCGATGCATTACGAAGTATGCGTGAATCTCAACGTTACACAAAAGGTATGTACAGTTGGATTGGATTCAACAAAAAGGAGGTTTTATTCGACCAGCATGCACGATTTGCCGGCACAACGAAGTGGAACTATTTTAAGCTCTCGGAATTGGCGATTGAAGGAATCACGTCTTTTTCTATTTCTCCGCTCCGTATTTCTTCTTTAATTGGTGTTCTGGTGTCAATGAGTGCTTTTATATATATGATTTATGTTTTTATTGAGGCTCTGCTTGTAGGGGATCCTGTAAAAGGCTATCCAACAATGATGGTCGTTATTCTCTTCTTAGGAGGGTTCCAATTGCTTTCGATGGGAATTATCGGCGAGTATCTTGGAAGAATATTCATGGAGACTAAAAATCGACCTCCTTATTTTGCACGAATGTATAATGGAAAGAAAATAGAAAAAATCAAGCAGGAAGAATCAATACTTAAAATAAATTATTCTGAATCATCGGGGGTAAATCAGGTAAAATGAATAAAATCCATCAATATATCAAAGATATTAAGCTGTTTTTTGAGCGCCCAATTTTTAGAAATCCTAAAACCCTGTTCTTTCTTTGGGTCATTATCTTACCTTTGATAGCGTGGCTAAAATATATTCTTGGAAATAATGCAAACAACTTTAAAATATTTAGAAATGTCTTCTGGCATACAATCGGGGAATTACCGTTGTATGTTAAATACACTGCTGAGTACTATGATATAAATCATTATGGAGTTTTTTTTAGTCTGTTAATTGCTCCGTTTGCTGCCTTACCTCAATGGTTGGGATTGTTACTATGGTTGATGGCACTATCAGCTTTTGTTTTTTATGCAGTTAGGGAACTGCCAAAAGCTAAGCATATTTTCCTGTATTGGTTTTGCGCCAACGAGCTGCTTACAGCATTATTTATGCAACAATTCAATATTGCAATTGCTGCTTGTGTAATTTTATCCTTTGTATTTGTTGAGAAACAAAAAGACAGTTGGGCAACTTTTTTCATAATGTTGGGTGCTTTTGTGAAGATTTACAGTCTGGGAGGATTGGCATTTTTCTTTTTTTCAAAACATAAACTAAAATATGCACTGTCCGCTTTATGCTGGGGAGTGCTTTTCTTTTTACTTCCAATGCTTATTTCGTCTCCCCATTATGTTTTATCTCAATATATAGCATGGGCCAATGATTTGGTTGAAAAGAACAGTGAAAATTTATTCTCAGCATATACAAATACTTCTTTGTTGGGAATAGTCAGAAAAATATCACAAATATCAACTTACTCGGATTTATATCTGATTGCCGGAGGACTGATATTATTCGTTTTGCCATATCTGCGCTTTAATCAATATAAAAATCTGGCTTTTCGGTATTTCTTCCTGGCATCAGCATTGATGTTCATCGTCTTGTTCAGTTCAGGCAGCGAATCCAGCGGGTATATAATTGCCCTGCTTGGAGTGGCTATCTGGTATACGGCTGCTCCATGGAAAAGAAGTAAGTTTGATATGGTTTTACTTGTTTTTGCTTTTATTCTTACAACACTTTCCCCTACTGATCTGATTCCATCCTATATCCGGTCGGAATTCATAAGACCATATGCGTTGAAGGCTTTACCAAGTTCTCTGGTCTGGTTTAAACTATGTTACGAACTTTTTACCAGGGATTTTGCCGCTAAGCAGGTAAGGGAACAAATAAGAGAATATAGATTTTAGTATGCAAATTATTTACAAATGAAACAAACAATATTACTCGGATTTGATCTGGAGGAATTTGATTTACCCATAGAAAATAATGGTAAAATCTCTTTTGAAGACCAACTTAACACGTCGGAAAACGGTGCTAATAATATATTGGACATACTTGTAAAATACCAGTTGAAAGCTACCTTTTTTTGCACAGTAAACTTTGTAAGGAACCGTCCGGAAGTGCTTAAACGAATTGTTCGTGAAGGACATGAAGTGGCTTCGCACGGTTGTTTTCACAATGTGTTTTCACATGAAGATTATCAAAGATCAAAAGCAGAATTAGACAATTTAACCGGTGGAGATCTGGTTGGTTTTCGTATGGCTCGTATGCAGACTGTTGATTTCGAGAAAATGAAAGAGATGGGTTATTTGTATGACAGTTCTCTTAATCCAACATTTATCCCGGGAAGATACAACCATTTAAAAAAACCATTTTCATGGCATTTACTGCCGAATGGATTAGTAGAAATACCATCTGCTGTTACCAGTAAATTTCGAATTCCTCTATTCTGGTTGAGCTTTCACAATTTTCCACTGAAGTTCTATTTCTTTTGTCTAAACAGTGTACTGAAAACCCCGGGATATGCCGTACTTTATTTTCACCCCTGGGAGTTTACAAACCTGAATGAATTTCCTGAACGGAATATACCTTTCATCATCCGCCGGAACTCAGGAGTTAAAATGATACATCGTTTTGAGAGAATGGTGGAGTATTATCTTGCAAAAGGTGTAGCGTTTGATACAACAAGAAATTATCTGAATGAAGCAGGAGCTTTTAATTCTAAAAAATAGTCTATTAAAGTAATTTCTGATATACCGACATTAAATTTCGGGCAATTTTATTGTCTGTGAATTTATCGGAGTATAACAAACCCTCTTTCTTCATTGTTTCCCGAAGGTTGGTATCAGATAATACTTTGAGCATTGTTACTCCGATTTCCTCTGCATTTTGAGGGTGAACATACAGGCTGTGTTTCCCTCCGGTTTCTTCAAAACAACTCCCGATAGAAGTTATTACAGGCGTTTCACTACACAGTGCTTCCAGAATTGGAATCCCGAATCCTTCAAAAATTGAAGGATAAATAAATAATTGAGCAAGCTGATAGATAGCCGGCAAATCACTGGTTTCAACATTATGCAAGAAATGAACCAGAGATGTTATATTCAATTCTTCAGTTAATATCAATAATTCTTTTGTATAGTCTGTTTGACGGCCTACAATGACAATTGGAATATCAATCTTTTCTTTAGAAATAGCTTGCAGAATTGCTGCTATATTCTTGCGTGGTTCAATTGCACCGACAAAGAGCATATAATCAGCCGGTAAATTGTATTTCGATCGGATATTTTCTTTTTCTTCTGTTGTTGCCTTCAGTCTGAAAATATTATTACATCCCTGATACACAACTTCCACTTTTGAGGGATCTGCGTTAAAATACTCAATGGCATCCTGCTTCGATTGCTCACTGATGGCAATAATGCAATCGGCAATCTTACAACTTTTCATGTTTTTCAACGTAAATATCTTACGATAGGACGATGCATACAATTCCGGATAACGGATAAATATGGCATCATGAAACGTGATTACTTTCCTGATGGGTATTTTCTCTATCCCGACAGGCAATTCCTGGCTTAACCCATGAAAAATATCATCGCCTGAACGCTTGATATCATTCATTATACCAACGCTTCTCCAGATGGATGAAGGAAGTAGTTTATAAATTCCGGAAGGCTGTATTATTTGAGTATTTTGAGTATTGACCGGGAAATCAATCTTGATTTTCGGTGTGTACAAATCATAGTGGTTCTCAGGATAGTATTGATTTAATATCCGTATTAAATCCCTGCTGTAGTTTCCAAGACCGCGATGATTACAGAATAGCCTTTTAGCATCATACCCTATTCTCATGATTCAGAGTCATTAGTTGTTTTTGATCTTTTTCCGGAAGAGAAAAATCTAGTGCTATACTTGCTTATTTCAGTAGCCGTTTCAGTTACATCCATTCCGGACGCTTCCGCATATTGTTTTGCAATAGTAGTTAATACACTTTCATTCTCCGCTAACCGTTTAAAACTCTTAAATCGTTTTATCTTTGAAACAGTCGGTAAAAACTGCATTCGATTGATGTCGATAAGGGTGAAATTATATTTAGTTCCTTCCTTGTAATATAAAATATTACCGGGTGACATATCCAGATGCAATACACCTTTGTTATGCAGTTCAGAAATGTAATATGAAAGTTCTTTCAGCAACGAATCATCTGTCTGAATTCCTGACATAAAATCACGTATTACTGAATACTTTTTTTCATAAATCGATATGAAATATCCATATGTAAGCAAACCGGACTTGTATTGTTCGATATACGCAATAGGAGCGGGTGAGTTAATACCCAGTTCAAGCAATTTGAAGGCATACTCATACGCTCGTTTAGCCTTTGACGGGCGAATGTATGTATACGCAATCCGATTGATAAAATGAGGCTGTTTATAGCGTTTTACTATTACGTCATATCCTTCAACTGAATATTGTCTGAGTTGGTTGCGGGCTATATAAACCAGTTCTCCTTCTTGTTCAAACAGAACAGGGATTTTCGTAATAAATGATTTTAAGACCGCATAAGCGGGATTGATTACTATTTTCATATATCAAAAGAGTACTTGTTCGATGCGGTTAATTATTTGATCCGGGGTGATTTGGTATAAACAGGCATAATCTTTCCTGTAACAGGGTATTTGTCCGTAAATGGAACAAGGCCTGCAAAATAAATCAACTTGTATGGTATTCTCAATGGATTGATTCCAGCCCATAAACCCGGCATAAGGATGGGTGGCACCCCATAATGAAATTACAGGTGTGTTCACCAGGGAAGCAAGATGCATATTGGCAGAATCCATGGAATACATCAGGTCCAGTTGACTCATTAAATAAAGCTCCTGGCTTAAATTCAGTGTCCCTACCAGGGATTTAATGGACGGATAGGTAGCACACCAACCATTTATTATGTTCTTTTCCGTTTCACCACCACCAAAAACAAATACTTTTATACGCGCATCACCGGCAAAATGTGCAATGACCTTTTCCTGCAATTCAAGCGGATATATTTTACCTTTATGTTTGGCAAAAGGAGCTATACCAAGCCATTTTATGTCCTTTTTCTCTCCGGTTTGGGTAGTTATTTCCGGAAAATGGATATTCCCTTTCTCAAAAACAGAATTAAAACTCACATCAAACCTGAATCCCAATTTCTCAAGGACCTCGTAATAACGATAAAAGCTTGTCTTTAACTGAACAAATGTTTTATTATTTTTTTGTGTAAGCTTTTTCTTCTCTTCTCGGCCTTTGTGAATAGCTGCAGTCGATACTCCGTCCAGCATAAATCGTACCCGCAGATATTGGGAACGCAATACGGAATGAAAGTCAGCAACATAATCATATTTCTCAGCCTGTAATTCTTTGTACAATAAATTTAACCCCGGAATTCCTTTATATTTCTTATTTAAATCAACGCCTTTAAAGTGAACATTGGAAGGTAATTCCTGAAACAATTGTTGAAAGTTACTCCGGCTCAATACGGTTATTTCATGCATGGGAAACACCTTTGCCAGTGAATAAATCACAGGTATGGTCATTGCCACATCCCCCAGGGCCGAAAATCGTATAATGAGAATCTTTGACATTATTTGCTTTTAGCGTATAAAACAGGATTCAGGGAAGGATCGTTATACATTTTCATTTGTTTGTATACTTTCATTCTCTTATCTCCTTTGGCAATATCATCAATTAATTGATCAATAGAGATTGACAAATCTGTTTGTTGCTCTAGCAAAATATTTAATTTAATCAGGCATTGTGCCATGTGTTCGGGTGATGAATCCTTTCTGTCCACTTCCTGTTGCATGTGGTAGATTTTAAGGTGCAGGATCGACAGACGGTCAATGGCCCATGCCGGACTCTCAGTGTTTATTATTGCAGTAGCTTTTACTTCGACATTTTTATTCTGGTCGTAGAAGTAGCTGTCAATCAATTCAACCAGATCCGTTCTTTCCTGATTGGATTTGTCTATCCGACGTTTCAATGTTAGAGCCTCAACGGGGTCGATAGCTGGGTTGCGGATAATATCTTCCAAATGCCATTGAACTGTATCGATCCAGTTTTTGAGATAGAGGTAGTACTCAATCGATTTGAATTCATACGGATTCTGTATGGGAGTATCGACATTATCCGTTTGGTGATAGGCTAATACGGATTCGTTGAAAATCTGGTTACTTAATTGGATAAAGGTCATGTTTTTTAAATTAAAAGATGAATGGTTTTCTGTTTTATTATTTGTTTGAGAACAACCCGATAAATTTTCGCCAATAATACTTTATCGGTTCTGAACTCTTTATGTGTCTCCAGGGATACATGCTATGTTGAATATGCTTAACTTTTGTCGAAGTCAGTAAATAGTTATTGAATCCTAATTCGACTGATTTATGCGATAAGAATAAATCAAACCAGGTTTTATCCGGATCTAAGATATCAAAATTATAGGAAGCTAAAAATGATTGGGTTATGAGTGTACAGCAAAAGCTGAATCCTTTGCGGGTATTTATGTTCCCCGGTTTGAATTTCCTGGCATATAAGTATGGATAGTTGATATTTCCATTGTTGTCTGTTGTAATGGCTGCTATCATTCCTGTTTTTTCGAGGGTAGAGATGCTGTCGTACATATGTTGTATCGTATTTTTTTCGACAACAACATCAGATTCAATGATCAACAGATGTGCATTTTCGAAGTTGGCACTCTGTTGCGCTCTTTGTAAAATCAACAGATAATTAGGAGAAGGATGCATGGTTATCTGTTTCAGGTTAACCAGGGCAAATCCTGACTCTTCAGATTTCTTTTCCAGTATTTTTGTATTGGCATCCGAACTATAATCATTGTACACTGTATAACTGAAATCTACTGTAATTTCAGAATCCATGATACTGGCGATGGTTCGAAGGGTTAATTCTATCGAATCTTTTACCGGTGTTATAATATGAAGCTTGTTCATTATAATTATTATTTAAAATAACGATTAATGACAGGAATGGTTCGTAACGGGAAATCACGTTTAATAAGCAATACCAGGAATGCAAGCATTAAAACGGATTTGAGCATTACGTTTACAACTGTATATGGAGTTTTAATAAATAAACTTATCACGTAAAACAACAGGGTTACTCCGGTATATAATCCAATGGTTTTCAAATCATATTTTATAGGCATATGTTTCTGCCCGTAGTAGTATGAAACCACCATAATTACAAAATAACAGGCAAATGCCGCCCATGCACAGCCCATATAACTATACCTGGGAACTAATAGCACATTTAGCACAACGATGATAGCTGTCCCGAGTATGGAGAACCATGCACCATACATGGTCTTGTCAGTCAGCTTGTACCAGAGTGACAGGTTGAAGAATATGCCCTGGAAGATAAATGAAAACATGACTATCGGTACAACTTTTAATCCCACCCAGTAATTGTGCTGGATCACATATTTGAAAATATCCATGTATAGCACCATTCCTAAAAATATAAACAACGCAAAGAGGATATAGAACTTCATGGCATCAGCATAAGCTTCCAGGCTGTTTTTATCTTTTTTCTGGGCAAATATAAACGGTTCGTACGAATACCGGAAGGCCTGGGTAAACATCAACATTACCAGGGCTATTTTTGATGTTGCTCCGTATATTCCAAGTTCGGCGATACCATGAACTCCCGGCATCAACATCTTGAAAAGTATTTTATCCAAAGTCTGGTTCATGGTGCCGGCAATTCCCAATACGACCAGTGGCAATGAATAACGGAGCATTTTTTTAAGCAGTTCCTTATCGAACTCGAACTTCACCACAAATACATCGAACAACAAAGCTATGGTAACCATTGCCGTTGAGATTATATTTGAAACAAACACATACCCCACACCGTAATTCGGATTATAGAACCAGCTGACCAGATTTGGTGCTTTGACCATTAGCCAGGGACAAAGTACCAGAAAAAAGATATTAAAGAAGATATTGACAAATATGGCAAATAGGTTTAGTGCAACAAACCGTATCGGACGATTCTTAAATCGCAGGTAAACATAAGGGATACAACCGAAAGCATCAAATGCTACCGTTGTTCCGAGCAAGGCAATAAATTCGGAATGATTGGCATACCCCATAGCACTTGCTATTGGGTGAGAGAAGATGATACACGTTAAGGCAAAAATGGTGGAGGTAACCCCAACCGCTATCAGGGTGGTGCTATATACTTTTCCTGCTTCTTCCTTGTTTTTATTGGCAAAGCGTAGAAAACCCGTCTCCATGCCATAGGTAAGCATAACCAGCAACAAGGCAGTCCAGGCATACAGGTTGGTTACAATGCCGTATTCAGCAGGGCTTGCCAGCACATAGGTATACAGAGGCACCATCATCCAGTTCATGAACTTTCCCAAAATGCTGCTGACTCCATACATGGCAGTTTCCTTTGCCAGTTTTTTCATTTGTTGTGCCATTTTTTAAGCCGTAAGTTTAGAAGGTTGATTTTGTTTAATTATTATATTGAAAGCGACTTTTCTGATTTTAATTTTCAACAACTCCAAATCATTGAGTATGGTTAGTTCCGGTTTTTTACTAATTGCAGTGCGTTCATAAAGCATACTGCCCATACGTTCTTGTAAAGTCCGGACACTCCAGCGTTCGTGAATACAGAGTTGGGTGTAAAACTCACGCTTTAATTCGTCTTTTATTGATATAATTTCTCTAATATGACTCCAGCTCAATTGTGCACACACTGTGTGCACAATTTGGATATCTGGATTCAATTCGTTGAATTTTATAAAGTTATGTATGTTTCTTTTGGTGAATCCTTCTCCGTATTTAGACGTTAAGGCATTGCTTAGCTCTAAAACAACAGTCTTTCCATAATCCGCCCTGTTGTTTTTCAGGATATCTTCATTAATTTGTTTCCCGATTTTCCAATATAGAAGCGTCAGTTCACTATTCACTGTTGAAGCAACACGCTCACGCGTACCGTCAATTAACGATACGATTGATTGTAATAAGTCTTTCTTTTGAAGTTCTATGTTGCTCATAGTTATATATTTGTATTTGTGTACTCATTGAGTACACAATTGTAATTTTGAACGCAGTGAGTGCAAAATTACTTCCTTCTTTTTCTTACTACCGACTACCGACTACTTACTACCGACTACTTACTACTCAATTCTCTCTATTCTTTTCGTTTAAAATAATTCATCACCTTTTCCACCCATTTCACTTCATCTGATGGCTCAAAATCTTCTGCTTTCAGGTAACCTGCATCCAGAAGCAGTTTTATAGCTTCCTCTGCCTGTTCTGACCTTACCTGAAGCTTAATTCCACCATTTGCACTCGCATAATCGCGGTTTAAAATTTCATCTTGTCCGAAACATTCTATTTCACACGATTCAAGGTACGATTTGACCATTTCATAATCGGTCGACCACGTAAATGTCCTGACTGTTACAAATCCTTCCATATTCAATAGTTTTTTTTATATCAATATTAATCTAAAAAACAGCTACTTACTTCTATTCTTACTATTGACTACCAACTACCGACTACTTTCTACCTACTAATGACTACCTACTTCCTACTGCTTTCTACCTACTAGAACAGCGTTCCTGTCTCTCCCAACCTTACTCTTCCCAGATGCTTATAAGCCAGTTCTGTTACTTCACGTCCACGAGGCGTGCGTTTCAGGAATCCTTCCTTTATCAGGAAAGGTTCATAAACTTCTTCCAGTGTACCTGAGTCTTCGCCCAATGCTGTAGCAATGGTAGTCAATCCTACCGGTCCACCCTGGAATTTATCGATAATGGTGATCAGTATTTTATTGTCTATTTCGTCCAGCCCATACTTGTCGATGTTCAATGCTTCAAGCGCGTAGATGGCTATTTCGATGTCAATGCTGCCGTTGCCCTTTACCTGTGCAAAATCCCGTACCCTGCGTAGTAAGGCATTTGCTATACGGGGAGTACCACGGCTGCGTCCGCCAATCTCAACGGCTGCCTGGTCTTCAATTTTCACATTCAACAGGTGTGCCGAGCGTTTAATAATACCTGTAATGACTTCAAGGTCGTAATACTCAAAGTGGCAGTTTATACCAAAACGTGCCCGCAAGGGTGCTGTTAGCAGTCCGCTTCGGGTAGTTGCTCCAATCAGGGTAAATGGGTTTAGTTCCAGCTGTATGGATCGTGCGCTGGGACCCTTGTCAATCATGATATCAATGCGATAGTCTTCCATGGCCGAATACAGGTATTCTTCCACGATAGGGCTCAACCGGTGGATCTCATCAATAAACAGCACATCGTTTGGTTCCAGGCTGGTAAGCAGTCCTGCCAGGTCACCCGGTTTATCGAGTACAGGACCTGATGTTATCTTGAATCCTACGTTCAGTTCGTTGGCAATGATATTCGAAAGAGTAGTTTTTCCTAATCCAGGAGGTCCGTGTAGCAGTACATGGTCGAGTGATTCAGTACGCATACGGGCAGCCTGCACAAAAATTTTTAGGTTCTCGACAATTTTATTCTGTCCCTTGAAATCCGAAAATGTCAGTGGCCGTAAAGCGTTTTCAAACTCTTTTTCGCCAGTCCGGTTATTGCGTATGTCAAAATTGGTTTCTTCCATATTTTATTGTATAACTTTTCCAAAGTTCGCAACTTTGGAAAAGTTGCAACGCTATAATTCCTCTATTTTGTCAGACTTTTAAACACTTCTTCCATACTCCGCTCTATTGGTTTAATCATCAATATCTTATTGTTTGTCGCTATTGCGAAGTCGAATAAGGAAGAACGGATATCTGAGGTAGCTATGACAGTATAATGGGAGGCACTTATCTTTTCTACATTAGTCACATTCTCCAGTTTTGCAAGCTTTTCAGTGATTACTTCGTTAGCAAATTCCACTTCCAGATGGTAACTGTTCTCTTCAAAAGCCTTTAGTTTTGATAAATCGGAATAATCAGCAACAATATCCCCTTTATTGATCACAATTACCCTGTTGCAAATGGCTTTAATCTCCTGCATAATGTGGGTACTGAGCAATACTGTTTTATCTTTCCCGATTTCACGTATCAGGTTCCTTATTTCTTCCAGTTGGTTCGGATCAAGTCCGGTAGTGGGCTCATCCAGTATCAGCACTTTTGGGTTTGGAATCAATGCCTGCGCCAGTCCTACCCGTTGGCGGTATCCTTTTGAAAGCTGCCCTATTTTCTTATGGAATTCAGGTCGCAACCCTACCTGATCAATCACTTCGTTCACCCGTTCATGCTTCTCTTTTCCCATGCCGTATGTACCGGCTACAAAAAGCAGGTATTCTTTTACATACATATCCGGGTAAAGCGGATTCTGTTCAGGAAGATACCCTACAAAACCCTTTGTCTTCAAGGGGTCTTCACTTACTTCCACCCCGCATATTTTCACTTTTCCGGTATCATACGACAAAGCTCCCGCCAGAATCCTCATGGTGGTGGTTTTCCCTGCTCCGTTCGGTCCAAGGAATCCAACTACTTCTCCCTCCCCGATTTCAAAGGTAATGTTATTGAGTACTGTCTGTTGGCCGTATTTTTTGGTCAGATTGGAAATGCTGATTGACATGGATACATTATTTTGGTCAAAAGTACAAATAAGCGGTGGTAACCGAAAATTATTTTAAGGGAGATTGAACGTTGATCCTTGTAATAATTGAATGCATCCGGATTTACCTGAACTTCCTGCTTATATTAATCCCTACAGATGAAGCAATGTACCAACTAATAATCAGGGCAAAAGCACTTAGCTGAAATATAGCCAGTATGACTCCGCAGCCTATTAAAAACAGGTATTGGTTCTGATTTTCTTTCCAGGATACATTCTTAAACTTCAGGGAGAACATCGGTATTTCGGATACCAGAAAGAAACAGAATAATGCGATAAGAATGAATAAGAACCACACATTATTCATTAAAAACGGAGAGAACGAATATACTAAACCTGCCCAGAAAATAGCATTTGCCGGTACGGGAAGTCCCAGGAAGGAAGAGGACTGGCGGTCATCGATATTGAATTTTGCCAGTCGTAATCCTGAGAATACAGGTATCAGGAAGCCTACAAAAGGAAGCCATTCGTTCGTACCGGTATCTGTCAAAAAGGAAAAGACAATAGCACCCGGTGCCAGTCCAAAACTGATCATATCGGCCAGTGAGTCAAGCTCTTTTCCCATTGCCGAATAGGCTTTCAGCAATCGGGCTGCAAAACCATCCATAAAATCGAATACGGCAGCCAGTAAAATAGCTATAAAAGCACCCTCGTAATTGCCTTTGAAAGCAAGGAATGATGCCACACAACCGGAGAAAAGGTTCAGACAGGTAATAAAATTTGGAATATGTTTCTTCATAATGTACAAATTAAACGAATTTTTTATATACGAATTAAACGAATTAATACGAATTACACAAATTTGAGTGAATGTATAAGTTGAAATGAATCTATTTTAAATTTTCAAATTGATTCATTTTCAAATCATTCTTTATTCTTACTATCTATCCATATGGTTACTGGCCCGTTATTTACCAGTGACACTTTCATATCGGCGGCAAAGGTCCCGGTCTGCACTTCTTTTCCGAGGTTAAGGCTTAGTACTTCGCAAAAATGATGGTATAGCGGGATAGCAATTTCATGTTTTGCCGCTTTGATATACGATGGCCGGTTTCCTTTCCGCGTCATAGCATGCAGCGTAAACTGGCTGACCACCAGTATTTCTCCAACGATATCCATCACCGAGCGGTTCATAACCCCATCTTCATCATCAAAGATACGCAATCCTGTTACTTTTCCGGCCAACCATTCTGAATCTTCCTGAGTATCCGCCTCTTCAATTCCCACCAGAACCAGTAGCCCCGTGCCAATTCGGGACGTGATTTGATGGTCAATCTCCACAGATGCTTCGTTAACCCGTTGAATTAAAATGCGCATAATCCTACCATAATTCATTTTCAGGTCACAAAATTACATAAAAATGTTGAGAATCATGTTGGCTAATTTTTTCAGTAAAAACAGGTTGTATAAGTTTTATAAAATTTATTTCATGGTTTAACGCAGATAAGACTTATATACTTACTTTACCGCCTTTGTTTTATACCTCTCCATTATCTTTTTTACATATGCTTTACCTGTTTGCATCATCAAGACTACTTCTAAGCCGTACATAGCATAAGTCTTTAAAGATAAGTAGGCGGAATAATATATTGTCTTATTTACAAACCGATGCCTCTCGGGGGAATTATTATTTATGTACTATTTCTTTATGTTGGTTACGTCTCCGTTCAAACGACGATCCAACTGAATAATTTTACTGTCATTAATTCTATGTTTCGAGGGGGTTGCCTGGGGGTTGCCTGGGGGTTTCGAGGGGGTTAGGAGGGGTAAACCCCTCTGAACCCCCAACAAATCCCCAATAAAGTCTTTCCGATTCCTCATTATAAGTTATGGGAACAATATAATGTCTTGTTTTATTTCTTCATTTAATATGACCTCTCCCCCTGCCCTCTCCCAATCCCGATAGCTATCGGGAGAGGGTGATAGAGCC
>JGI24145J26757_10000571_pt1 | contig 14210 bp, 11 predicted proteins | sample BarGraIncu01122A_FD_26757 | JGI IMG/M metagenome (IMG submission 26757) | reverse complement strand
TGATGCGTGCCGCGCAATCCGCAAATGCGTTCCAACTCCTCGCGGTAAAACGACACCGCTCCCATTCCGTTTTCCAGCAGCGGCAGACGAATCTTCATCTGCTCGACCAGTTCGTCTGTGATTAGATGCCGTCCCTCGTAATGGATTTCCTCCGAACGCACTTCGCCCACTGGCAAAGCCCGGTAACGCGCAAATTGTTTGCGAACATCTTCCAGCGTCAACCCTTCGAGCGACGCGGTTCGGCTGAATCCGCCGCTCACTTCCGGCAAAACAATGTCCAGCGCCACAAAATCCTTGTGCTCCTTGTCCGGGAAAATTGTGACCGTCGTTTTCGGGATATGTTCAACGTCAATCGTCTCAATGAACAAACCTTCCTGCTCCAACTCCTGCGCATAAAGGCTGACAAACGCCGGATGTTCGATGACCGTGACCAGTTCCGCCGCTTCTCCCGGCGGCGTCATTCGCCGCAAGCCGCGCCCAAGCGTTTGCTCCGGCAGAATGTTCGCCTTCGACGTGTAAGGCCGGAGCGGAACAATGGTCGTCACGTTCCGCACGTCCCAGCCTTCGCGCAACATCAGCACCGACACGATGCACGAGTAAGGATTCTGGTCGGAATCAATCTGCCGCGACAATTCACGCAACGCCTTCAAGTCGTCGTCGCTGATTTTACTCTCGCTTTCCTCAAAAACCGGATAGCCATTCTTCCTGCCGCCAATCCATTTGACCTTGCCCTTGAGATTCGTGTGCAGGTTCGTCGTCTTGCCGTTCAACTCCTTGAATATCGCGTCCGTATTCAGCCGGTGCGCGATTTGATTTGCCGCTTCCGTGTCCTCGGTCATCACGAATAGCAACGGCTTCTTTCCGCTCGCTTGCCATTCCTCTTTCGACTTCAACCAGCGCGCATAGCCGACTCGCAACTGCTCCTCAAATCTTTCTGACGCATCCGTGCTTGTGCGTTCCACCCAGCCTTTGCCCCTGCCGATGATTGGTGTTTTCACGATGCCGCCGTCCACCGCTTCGCCCAGCGGCGTATCGCAAACGACGTGCTGGAAAATTCGCCCGCCATCGTCTTTTGGCGTGGCTGAAAAATCCAGTTGTGCCACCAGTCCCGCGCCTGTTCGACTGGCAATCGTTTCATGCAGATATGAAATCGCCTCATTCGCCGCCGAGCCTGGGTCCCACAAGTGATGCGCTTCATCGTTCAAAACCATCACCCGTTCGTGTCCTGTGATGCGCTTGCGCAACTCCGCGCCCGTGTCCAGCGCCTTTGCCCGCGACACTGTTGGACCCATCCAACCGTAAGTCTCCGCTTCCTTCTTCCGGCGTTCGTTGTCGTAAAGCCGATGAATGTTCGTCAGGTAAAGTGTCCCGCCCGTTGCCGCGCCGCTCGCCTCATCTTGCAACACGACGGACATATTCCAATCGCCTTGCTTCCACGCCACGGGAATCAGCGGGTCTTTGTCAAAAATGTTCGCGCCGCCTTCCGCTGGTTTGAAATCTGTTTTCAACCGCTCGAACACCGTGAGATTCGGCGCGGTGACGACGAAATGTTTTGCCATCGGCGAATCGCTCTCGCGCAACGCGTGAAAGTAACTCCAGACCATCGCCAGACTCATCACCTTGGTTTTGCCTGCACCCGTCGCCAGCTTGAACGCATACTTCGCCCAGCGGTCGTCGTCGGGATTCACGCCCAGTGCTGCCGTCTCTGCGCTTGGCCCGGCGAACTCGCCCATGAGCGGGGTCAGCGAACGGATGCCGCGCACTTCGTAGAGATAAATCAGCGTCTCCATCGCCTCGCGCTGACAGAAGTAATATCGAAATGGAACCCGCAGGCCACCGCTCGTTTCAATCAAATGATCTCGCCCAAACCAATGATGCAACAATTCCCGCGTCGTGTCCGATGCGCCCGGATAATCCGTCTCGCGCCATTGCTTCACATGAGAACGCAGCGATTGCGCGATGGCAATTTTTGACGGGCGACGACCTTTCTTGGTCTGCGCCGGCTGGTCGCCTTGCGCCCGCGCCCGGTGCAGGTTTGGCTCTTCGTGCGGTGCGAACAACGGCTCCAGCGCGGCCAGATTGACGACGGGTTCAGGCATGGGGTTCAGTGCGCTTGCGTAATTTTTGGAAAGGGAGGATACTGCGGCCATGAAGAGTTATACCGCCGTTGTCGAACGCGACCCGGACACCGGGCTGCTCGTGGGCTATGTGCCCGGTTTTCCCGGTGCCCATTCGCAGGCCGAGTCGCTCGACGAACTTCAAGCCAACCTGCGCGAAGTGATTGCCATGCTGCTGGAAGACGGAGAACCACGGCTGGAAGCCGAATTTGTCGGCACCCAAAGCATTGCCTTCGCTTGATTATGGGTTCCGTCCCCGTCCTCAAGCCCGCCGAGGTCTGCCGGTTGCTCGAACGGCTCGGTTTCAACAACGTGCGCCAGCGTGGTTCGCACATCCAATATCGCCATGCCGACGGACGCGGCACCACCGTTCCGATGCACAAAGGCCGTGACATTGCGCCGTCGCTGCTGCGGCAGATTGCCCGCGACATCGGGCTGACGGTCGAGGAACTTCTCCAGAACCGCTGACCGCGCGCGTTCACACTTTCACCTCCACCGTGATGCTTGTATCGCAACCGAACACGTCCACGACTTTCACGCACGCCGTGTATTTGCCGGGCTTGGGATATTTGTCGAAACCCGCATCGCTCACCGTTTTCAACGAGCGATCTTTGCGCGTGCGATAATCCTGCCAGTGATGTTCAAACGGTTTGCCGTCGTGCCAGTTGAAATCCACCGCCCAAAAATCTATGAAATCGAATCCGCTTTTCACTGCGCGCTCTTTCAACGCGTCCAATTCCTTGCTCGGCACTTCGGCGAGTGATGGAAGAAATTTTGTCAGCTTGATGTCCACCGCCATTGGAGCGCCGGTCTCCGACCCGGCGTGTTTCTTTCCGGTTCGTGCCGTGCCGGAGGCCGGCGCTCCGCGATACACGATTTCCGCTTCCAGCACCGCCACTTCCAAAAATGGCGGCGGACTGGTGCGGTTCTTTTCCATGATTTCGCGCGGGATGGGAATGAGTTTGATTTGCACGCCTTCGCTTGCTTCCAGCTCGTGGCAGACCAGCCGTAAATCCATTTCAAATTCCCACGCGAGACAGTGAACCTCTTTCGCACCCGCTTCGCGCGCGGCTTTCGCGACTGCGCGTACCTCGTCGCGCGTGAGGATGCTGTCAATGCCGTCCACATAAATGAACGCCCGACCTTTGCGACCGTGAAGATACGCGCTCGCGTTCGGCAGCACTTCCGCCTTGTAAAAACCGAGCACCACTTTGCGATGCTCCTCGTCCGCGCCTTTGAGCCGTTCCTTCTGCCACCACTGGCGCTCGTAACGGCCAAGATTGTAAACGTCAAACGCGCGATACGGCTTGCCCTCGTCGTGCAGCGTGCGTTGCAACTCAATCAACCGCTTGCGGCTGGTGTGAATGGCAAACCGGCCTAGGTCCGACATAATCCAGCGCCGCCCCAATCGCTCCGCCACTGCGGCGGTTGTTCCGCTGCCACCGAAAACGTCGGCGACTAAATCGCCGGGGTTTGAACAGGCCAGGATAATGCGTTCGAGAAGCGCTTCCGGCTTTTGGGTCATGTAATTTTGATACTCGTCGCCCATGGAGTTTATGACATCGATGTCATCCCAAAAATCTGAGACATAGACTCCCTTCGCCTCGGTTTCGTAGTATTTCAGTCGAGGCGAACCACCTTCCTTGGCGGGCCAATAGATTAGACCTTGAGCATCCAAGTCATCCAGCACCTTTGGGTTTTTCAGCCAGTGCATTCCGTTTTTCCCGAGTTTATTGGGATCAATGCCGCGCCATATTTGTCCCGTTTCACCTCTGGACTTACCGCTGGCGAGAATTGGCACTGGTTGAAACACGCCGCGCTCGTCTCGAGAGCTGTAGTGCTTTTTTGAGGACTCTGAGTATTCACCGAATTGTGGATTGAATGTGTGGCAGCCAGTGCTGGAATAAAACAGTAAGAAGTCCTGACTATTTCTCCATTGTAATTTGACGCCAGCGGCGATGGCTGATCGTTTCCATGAAATCAAGTTTTCAAAGTGTGGAAAGATTTCGTCCATCAAGACCCGTAAAGATCCGACCATTCGCCAATCGCAATGGACGTAGATGCTCCCCTTGTCACTGAGCAACTCTTTCATCAGCGTGAGCCGCTCAAACATCATGTGTAGGTAGGAGTCAATGCCTTTGCCCCACATGTCTTTAAACGCCACCATTTCGAGACACGATTGGTCTTTGAAGACCATTTCTTTTTCGTCACCAATCGGCACATCCATCGTGAAGTCCGTTCCCACGTCGAACGGTGGGTCAATGTAGAAAAGGTCAACCTTGCCCTTGAATTCGGCCAGCAGGCTGGCCATCACCAGCTTGTTGTCGCCCCAGATGAGCCGGTTGCGGAAATCGTCGCGGCGTTTTTTCTCCTTCTCAAACAATTCCAGATTGCCGATGGCGGCGGCCCGGCTGCGCGGCTCGTCAATCGTCTCAATCTTTTGCAGCGGCATCGCGCACCCGGCAATGTCCACCGCGCGGCGGTTGCCATATTCGTCGTATTTCCCATCCCACACCAACTCGGTCTTGATCTGCGAAAGCGGATGCGGATTGTCGAGGCCGTAGCGGACGGTCGGAGATTTTTGTTTGTGGTTTTCAGCCATTGCGCTAGGCGCAACCGCGAACCACGGAAATTCTGATAACAGAAGGGGCGCGAACTTAACACGCCCCCACGAGAGGCCCTAGGAGAGCCCGAAGAGAAGACATGAAAAGCCGCGCCCGATGGGCGCGTGCTTTCCGGAGGTCTCTCTTCTCTTGAAATTTCCTAGGTTTCTCGTGAGACCGTAGCCGTTAGCTACGCGAAATGATTTTGGTTAAATTTTGGTTCTGGTCGTTTTGTTTTTCCGAACGCTGCGAGTGTGCGCGGGAAAATTATCAGCGTCAATCAGCGGTTAAAAGATTTTCGACACCTCACCCTCAATCCCTCTCCCCGATCGAGGCGGAGAGGGAGATCGCGTTGGAATGTGTTCGGTAAGTCGCCTGTGCTACCCTGCGGCAATTCCTTTCGAGGGTTTCCCGCCTTCGTCTGACTTCGGCGCGGCAGGCGCGTCTTTCGCGGTTCACCCCTTGCCCGACAGGCTGGAACTCCGATAAATCGCGAGCGGGTCACGGTCCTACTTCGGCCACTCGCTGATGCGTTGCCACCAGTGTTCGAGCCGTTTCAGGTATTTCTTGGGATTCGGCATCCGGCCGGCCAGGGATTGGCTGCCGAGGGATTTGTCCGGCCACAAATGCAGGTGCTTCTCAATGCCGAGTTCCTTGGATATTTCAGATACCATGTGCAGCGCATTCACAGCGTAATTTTGCCAGCTTTCGCGTGTGGCAAAAACCTCCGTCCGCAACTGAACGCCCGTCTCTGCGGATTGTTCCTTGATGCGCGCCACGTTTTCGGCCCGGATGTTGATGGGTTCGTGGAATATGGTGATCGGTTCCAGTTCGGCCACGGCTTTGAGCGTCGCGCGCAAATCGGCTTCGTCACATTCGGGATACGTCGGCGCCATGGCCACATAAACATGCAGCCCGGCTTCCTTCGCGGCGCGCAGCGCGGCCAGTCGTTGCGACGGTGCAGGCGCTTTTGGTTCATACACCTTGGCCAGATCGTTACGGAGCGTGGGCAGGCTCATGCCGAAAACGAGGCGTTTGCCGAAACTGCGGAACAAATCGAAATCCGCCCTTGCCAGCGGACTGCGTGTAAGGATGCGGACATTGAGCGTGGACTGGTCGCGGATGAGTTCGAGCGAACGGCGCACGAGAAAGCGCGCGTGCTCGGCCAGTTCCCGCTGCCGCGCCGGGTCGGGATGCCGAATGATCTGATACGGGTCGGTTGTGCTGCAATAAATCACCGCGCGATTGCCGTCGGGCTTGAGTTGCTTGCGCGGTGTGTTCTCGGCCGAGCGCAGAGAGGCAAGAAACTTCTGTTCATCCCACGGACGGAGCAAAAGATAATCGCCCCACTCGGCATCCGGGTCCTTGACGCCGTATTCCGCCAGCTTCGGCCCCTGCTTGATGGTCGCCGTGCTGGGCACGTAACAAAACCGGCAGGCGTGCGAGCATCCGACCGCAACGTTGAATGCCCAATTCGACAGGCTTTTGTAGATAAAATTGTTCTCCGCGATGACCGCCGGCGCGTGCCAGAAATCAACGGGTGACTTCTTCGGTTTCAAGCGCGTGCGAAAGTGCTCTGCTTTGGGCGGAATTACGTCCAATACAGCTGCGTTGTCGTCAAAAGAGTTCACGGTTTCAAAATATGTTCAGCAATGCGTTTGGCAATCGGTCCACCTTTTGGATTGCTGCACGCTCATTCACGCCACCGTCAGCGGGCCGTCGAAGATGGTCAGGCTGATGACTTCCGTTTTGGCGACGTGCGGGCCGTGCCGGACGCCTTTGGGCGCGTAGAACAGCGTGCCGGCGGTGTAGGTCTTGTCGGATTCGTCCCATTCGCCGGAAAGCACGTAGGCCCATTCATTGGCGTCCGGATGCGTGTGGGCCGGGATCGTACAGCCGGCCTTGAACTTGCGCAGCACCACGACCCCTCCGGTGCTTTCACTTTTGTGCAACACCATCAGTTCGACACTTTCATAAGGGCCGGGCTGCCAGACTTTGTCTTTGGTCAATGCCACGTAGGGAAACATGCATCCATCGAAGCGGATTGCGTCGGATTTGCAAGCGCGGAGTCAAGAAACCGCAAGGATTGTTCATTGCCAGCCGTTATTGATTTCATATTTGTCTGCTTTTTATCGCGCGAAACTGATTTGATTCTTCATTCTTAATTCTGCATTCTGCCTTGGTTGTGAACATTCCCGAACATCGCAAGGCGATTGACAGGCTGGACGCGCACATCGTGCGGCTGCTCAATGCGCGCACGAAGCACGTGCTCGCCATCGGTGACATGAAGCTCAAGGCCGGCGAGGAAATTTACGCGCCGCACCGCGAACGCGCCGTGTTGCAACGCATCTGCCAGTCGAACGAAGGGCCGGTAACCGACGACCAGCTCTGCGCGATTTACCGCGAAATCATGTCCAGCGCGCTGGCATTGGAGAAGACCATGTCCATTGCGTATCTCGGCCCGGAGGCGACGTTCACGCATCAGGCCGCCATCCGCCGTTTCGGTTCCAGTCTGCGCTACGTGTCGCAAAAGACCATTGCCGACGTGTTCACCGAGGTCAGCAAAAACCGCGCGGATTACGGCGTCGTGCCGGTCGANAACACCACCGAAGGCGTCGTCACGCACACGCTCGACATGTTCGTGGACAGCGATTTGAAAATCGTTTCGCAAATCGTTTTGCCGATTCAGTATTGCCTGGCCGGCAATAGCCGGTTGCGGGATATACGGCGATTGCATGTGCATCCGCAGGCGCTGGCGCAATGCCGGCAATGGGTGCAGCAGCATCTTCCCAAAGTCGAAATTTTTGAAACGTCATCGAACGCCCGTTCCGCTGAACTGGCCGCGAAAGGAAAAGTTAACGCCGCCGTCACCGGCCTTCTGGCCGCCGAGAAATACGGCTTGAGCGTGCTGGAACAGGACATCCAGGACAACGCCGCCAACGCCACGCGCTTCCTCGTGCTGGGCCGCCAATGCAGTCCGCTCACGGGCGACGACCGCACGAGCCTGCTGGTCAGCGTCGCCGACAAGGCCGGCGCGTTGTATCAGGCGATCGCCGCGTTCCGCCGCCACAAAATCAACATGACGAAGATTGAATCGCGCCCCAGCAAACGGAAGGCGTGGGAATATTTCTTCTTCATCGATTGCGACGGCCACGTGCAGGACCGCAAGGTCGTCAAAGCCATCCAGCTTCTGGGCGAGCACTGCAACTTCGTCAAAGTCCTCGGCTCGTATCCGAACACGGAGTAGTTTCGACTTCTGAAACGATGTGCCGCAACTTGAGCCGGGCGTGAAGCTCGTGTAACTTCGGGTTGATGAAAAGACGTATGGTTCAAAGTTTTGGCAATGCTTTTTTGGGGAAACCGTCGCGAAAGGGCGGGCCAGTCATTCCTAAAATTCCGTCCGGCATGGTTGCTCCGGCACAAAACCCGGCGGAACGCAGGCAGACCTACAGCAAGGTCTTCCGTTGGCGTCTGCCGGAGGGCCAGACACAGGAGCCGGCCGCGGTTGAAGTCATCGGCACTTTCACAAACTGGCAAAAGGTGCCGCTGATGCGTGACGGCGTATTGGATGCCTGGCATGTCACGCTGCATAACCTTCAGTGCGGTCGCATGCATCACTACATGCTGCTGGTGGATGGCCAGCCGGTTCGCGACAAGCATTGCGATGGGCTGGCCGTTCCTCATGGCCCGCAGGAGGAGCAATATCAGTTGATGACCGACCGGGGACCGCGCGTGTTGATGCTCTTTGCGCAGACGAAATAGTTCCGGCGTCAGGCGCGAGTTGACCAAGGCAGAGCCGCATCCCATTTTTTGAACACCTCTCATTAGCACCCGGCTTCAGCCGGGTGGAGTCGGTCATCGTGGGTCTCTGACCCGTTTTAACGGGTTTCCCGCAGTTAAAGAAGCCGTTGAAACGGCTGGGCGCGGCTGTTCGACGTCCACCCACCGGGCTGAAGCGCGGTGTTAATGAAATGCTCCGGAAACTGCTCAAAAAGTGAGATGCCCCCAAGACAGGTCCCAGTCATTTTTTGCTTTCCAAAAGTATAGGGATGGTGGTAGAATGGCACCATGGAGTTACAGGAGAACATGAATGAATTCTTCATTTGGGGGATTGACGATTCCCCTTATGGCCCTGTGGAACTGCCGGTTTTGATTGACTGGATCAGTGACGANCGCGTCCTGGCCGACACCTGGNTCTTCGCGCGCCGCGACGGAAGCTGGCAGCGGGCGGCGGAAATTCCCGGACTACAAGCGTATTTCAGTCAGACCATCATCCCGGATTCCGCTGCATCTTCGGGTGCGGGCATCGCTCCCGGCTCGCTGCGGCGCATCAAAATCCTGTCCCAACTGAACGACGCACAGCTTGATCGCCTGGCTGAATTCATGGAACTGCACCAGGTGCCGCAATGGATGGCGGTGGTGAAACAGGGCGATGCGGGCAACGGTATGTTCCTCATCCTTCAGGGGGAGTTGCGCGCGCGGGTGATGGTCGGTGACAAAGAAACGATTCTGGCCACGTTCGGCCCTGGAGATTTTTTCGGTGACATGTCGCTGTTTGATCATGGTCCGCGTTCGGCGGATGTCATTTCCAATGTGGACAGCACCGTGCTGAGAATCTCCGACGTTGCTTTTGACCGGCTCACCCGGGAAGCGCCCGCCCTCGCGACGCCCTTNCTGCAGGCCACGGCCCGGACCCTCGCCGCGCGGATTCGCGCTGACAACAAGCGCCTCGACCGGGTCACCCAGCAGTTTCGCGCCAGCGCCTGATTTCTATTTCAGCACCGCGACGGAGGGTTGTCCATTTTGATCCGGGCCATCCAGCGCGAGGATGGTCTCTGACAAATGGAATTTGCCGGCGAGCCGGAGGTCGCGCGAAGAACCGCCGACCAGGATTTTGTAGGCGCCTTTGTCGGCCACCCAGCCTTTTTTGTCCGGGGCGTAATGGGCAAAGGCGTTCCGGTCGAGGATGACGGAGACTTTTTGTTTTTCCCCGGGTTGCAGCAATACTTTTTTGAAACCCTTCAGTTCCTTGAGCGGTCGCGGCAGGCTGGGGCTGGCTTCCTGCACATAAACCTGCGCCACCTCCGCGCCGGCGCGGCTGCCGGTGTTGGCGAGCTCGAATTCAACCGTCACGGGCGCGCCCAGCGCCTCCGGACCGGGAACGAGGTTGAGATTCGAATATTTGAACGTCGTGTAGGAAAGACCGTAGCCAAAGGGGAACAGCGGCTTGATTTTTTTCGTGTCGAACCAGCGGTAGCCGACGAGGAGGCCTTCCTGGTAAACCACTGTGCCGTTGGTGCCCGGATAGGCATGCAGCGCGTGCGCCGGTGAATCCGCCAGATGTTTCGGGAAGGTGCAGGGCAGTTTGCCCGAGGGGTTCACGTCGCCGAACAGGGCGCGCGCCAGCGCGTTGCCGCCTTCCAGACCGGGATACCACGCGTAAAGCACGGTCGGCACCCGGGCGAGCCACGCATCCATCTCGACGGCCCCGCCGCCCATGAGCACAACGATGGTCTTGGGATTGGCCTGCACGATTTTCTGGATCAACTCGTCCTGTTCGCCGGGCAGTTTGATGTCTTTTCGATCCGCCCCTTCGGTGTCGTAACCGCCATGGTGGTTCAGGCCGCCGACATAAATGACCACATCGGCCGATTTGGCGGCGGCTACCGCCTCGGCGACCAGATTGGAATTGTCCAAGGGAGGCGCTGTTTCTTCGGCCTCCGGCCTGAAATCCACCCGTCCCGAACCGACCGGCGGATTGTAGCCCTGNGCATAAATGAGTTTCACATTGCCGCCGAGACGATTGCTGATTCCTTGCAGCGCGGTGATTTCGTATGGCGCTTTAATCCTCGCGGAACCGCCTCCGTTGGCGAACTTGGCCGTGCCGTTGGCCCCGATGATCGCGATGGATTTGATCCGGGCCGGATCCAGCGGGAGCAGGTTTTGATTCTTCAGCAACACAAATGACTCTTCCGCGACCCGGCGTGACGTCTCCTGGTGCGCCTGCGTGCTCAACGGGCCTTGCGACTCAACATTGGTAACCACCGCTGCGGACGGATCGTGGATCAGGTTCAATTTGAACATCACGTAGAGATTACGCCGGACCTTGTCGTCCACCACGGACACGGGGAATTTGCCGGACTTCAACCCATCCAGAAACGGATTGGCCAGATAATACTCGCTGTAGGCCTGGTGGGACCCCATCTCAATGTCCATACCGTTCGTCGCCGCCAGATCGGTGTGATGCACGCCGCCCCAGTCGGAGACGACGAAGCCTTTGAATCCCCATTCGCCCTTGAGAACCCGGTTGAGCAGGTAGTCGTTTTCACAACAGTGCTGGCCGCGGAACTGGTTGTAGGCGCCCATGACGGCCAGCACGCCCGCTTCCTGCACCGCCGCGCGGAACGCCGGCAGGTAAATCTCGCGCAGGGCGCGTTCGTCCATCTCCACATTGATCGAGTTCCGCTGATATTCCTGATTGTTCGCGGCAAAATGTTTGGCGCAGGAGGAGATGCCTTGCGCCTGTTCGCCCTGAATGTAATGGACGGCCATGCGCGAGGTCAGGAACGGGTCCTCGCCCAGGTATTCGAAATTCCGGCCGCACAGCGGGGTGCGCTGGATGTTGAGGCTCGGCCCCAGCATGATGTGCTTGCCGCGCTGCATGGCCTCCTGGCCGATCACCGCACCGTAAGCCATGGCCAGGTCGGTGTTCCAGGTGGCCGCCAGGCCCAGCGTCGCCGGCATGGCGGTCGAAAAATCATCAACGTGTCCCTGCCACGACCGGTCTTCTTCACGCACGCCCATGGGACCATCGTCCATCCGCAACTCGGAAACGCCCAGACGGGGAACGCCGGCGGCCGAAAAATGCGAATCGGCGTGGACCAGTGAAACCTTTTCTTCGAGCGTGAGACGGGAAAGCAAATCTTCGACACGGGCCTCGACTGGTTTGGTGCCGTCAAGATAAAGCGGGCGCTCCTGCGCGCCAGCGTTCCCGAAACCTGCCACCAGTACTGAGAGGGCGAACAACGATATGGTGCGATGCATGATTTTGGATATGAGTTTCATAATTATTGCGTTGGTTCAATTTGTGTTGAATCAATCCGGTCACTGACCGCCGCGTCCCGCCAGGCGCATGCCAAACGCGATTCATCCGGTGCTTTCACCGGTTCTGTGACGGCGGTGAAACCACTGTAAAAAATTCCCGATGGCATTGCCAGTGAAAACATACCGGTATGTTGGCTGGGGGCGCATCGTATTGTTTAGACGACCGAAAAGCTGTGTCCCGCAGGGACATTCTGAAAATAGCCCGGCGTTTGAACGCCGGGGTCTGACATTTATTATCGTCATCAAGTCCCGTAGGGACGACCGAAAACGGCGTTTCATTTCTGCCGTCCCTGCGGGACTCGATTTTTCCAAACCTTTTCCCGGCATTGAAATGCCGGGCTATTTTCGATTGTTCCTTCGGAACAGAACGCCTGCTCAAAGTCGTCCGGACGCCGCGGCGCGGCGTCCCTACCAATGAAATTAATCCACTACCTGGCGGGCTTTTGGGTTGACTCCCCACCACGAAAATCTTATTCCCAAGTTCATGGAAAGGGACAAATGGATTTTCCCGGTCAGGCGGCTATTATCCGATAGCAAGGAAATCTTTCCCTCTAATTAAATTGTTTGCTACACAAGTCGAAGACACCGTATGGGATTCTTTTCTGACCTTTTTAAAAAACCGGAAGCGCCCCAGCCATATGACTGGGCTTTCCTGAAAGAGAAGTGTCTCTTGGCGATCGATACCCATGTTGTTTCTCCGAAGTCTGCAATCGCTCATATAGGCCAGCTTGACGAAGGCAGATTATCAGTTTCAGGTCCTGGCGCGGAAGATGTCGTGGATGAAATCTGGGCTGTCCTCAAGGATGCCAAGCTCCCAGGTCTTTCCCCGATTCAGGCACAAGAGTATCTTTATTACGCTGCCGAGATGCTACGAACAGATATCGACCCGGAAACAGCCGCCGCGCGTTTGAAGGACATCGAAGAGAGGATACGAAAGAAGTAGCGAACGAGGCGCTGTAGGCAACACGGGATGGCTGGCCCAATTCTGCTTCGCGGTTCACGTCTTTTGGCCCCCGTGACTGAACCGCACTCGGCATAGTGATCAGGACCGGATCATGGTCAGCATCATCTTGAATCGCGTGAACGCCTTGAGCGCGTGCGGTTGGTGGGCGGGCATGAGAATCATCTCACCGCCGGCCACGTGATGCGGCTGGCCGGAAATCCGAATTTCCACCTCGCCTTCGACCACTTGCACCAGCGCATCGAACGGCGCGGTGTGTTCGCTCAACCCCTGGCCTTCGTCGAAGGCAAATACCGTCACCGTGCCGGTGGGTTTCTTGACCAGTTCGCGGCTCACGATGGCGCCGTCCTGGTAATTGACCAGTTCGGCGACCCTGGCCACCTGCGCGCCGGTGAACCCTTTGGATTTTGGTTCCGTGTCCTGTTTCATGATTGCATTCAGTTTGGAGTTCCGTCCCGCCCCGCGGGACGATTCGGGCGAAACACCGCGATTGGCCGCCTAAAGGCGGGACTCCAAACAGTCAAACCAGCCTCGCAAAAATCATTTCAAGTTGCACCCCGCTGTACAAACGGAGTTGAAATGCGCATCCGCTGCTGCCAACCTACGCCCTATGACGCATCTCGTCCATGCTCGTAAAGTCTTCGACATCGAGCTTGCCGCGCTCAAAGCCGTGCGGGCGCAACTCGACAACTCGTTCGCGCGCGCGGTCGAGATGATTGTTGAGGCGGTGAAGCGACGAAGCAAGATCATCATTGTCGGCATCGGCAAATCCGGCAACGTCGGACAAAAAATTTCCGCCACGCTTACCAGCACCGGTTCCACCAGCGTCGTGCTCAACAGCGTGGACGCATTGCACGGCGACGTGGGCATCGTCAACGACGGCGATGTGATTCTGGCGTTGAGTTATTCCGGCGAGTCGGAGGAATTATTGAACCTGCTGCCCGTGCTGAAGCGGTTTTCGGTCAAAATCATTTCCGTCACCGGTGGTGTGAAGTCGTCACTCGCGCGGCACAGCGACATTGTGTTGAACGTCCGCGTGCCCCGGGAAGCCTGTCCGTTCAATCTTGCGCCCACGGCCAGCACGACGGCGATGCTCGTCATGGGCGACGCGCTGGCGATGGCCGTGCTGCAGGCGCGCGGGTTCAAGCAAAGTGATTTCGCCAAATATCATCCGTCCGGCGCGATTGGCCGCGCCATGCTGCTGCGGGTCGGCGACATCATGCGCACCGGCGACCGCAACGCCATCGCGCGCGAAGACCTGGTCGTGAAGGAAGCGTTGCTCGTGATGACGCGCGCCAAATCCGGCAGCCTGAGCATCGTCAACGCGCGCGGCAAACTCACGGGCGTGTTCACCGACGGTGACTTCCGCCGACACATGGCCGTGAGCGAAAATCTGCTGAACCAGCCGCTGAAAAAGGTGATGAC
>JGI24145J26757_10000543_pt1 | contig 14802 bp, 5 predicted proteins | sample BarGraIncu01122A_FD_26757 | JGI IMG/M metagenome (IMG submission 26757) | reverse complement strand
TCTTCAATAACCCCTTGAAGGTCATTTTCCCGGACTTTGTAACTTAAGTTACCTACGTAAATGTTCATAAAAAATTAAATTAGTAAATAAAATTGGTTAAAGATAGGTATAATTAACGAATGTCTAACAATCCATACATAGAAAAGTTTAAAATAAACTAATAAAAAGTTTATTTTTTTTCAATATAAAAAATGAAAGAGTTTAAACTAAACGAATATAACAGACTTAACTGCCTTTATTTCTACATACTTAACCTCATGTTATAAGTAAATAAAACAGGCATTTTTGCATCAATAAATAATCAATTAAATGAAAAAAAAACAGAGGAAGCCTGATATAGACATCCTTTGTTTGTTTATGAAAAGTGAGAGATTCGAACTCTCTGAACAATTTTAATTGAACTATACATGATCGTTTAATGCAACTTAGAAATAAAAGTAATATACTGAAAAATAGCTGGAGTTTTCTTTTAGTTTTAAATTTTATATGAATTTTTACTATAATAAAATTAACACAATTATTATTTACTCAATAATAAAAAAAATGTAACTTTGTAAGGAATAATACTACAACAAATCATGTTTAAACGAATTTTCTTTTTCGCTATCCTTTTTATTCAAGTTGTAGGTTCTCATGCGACTTCAAAGTTGGTACAGTTTAGTTTTCAGCATTTTCCTTACGTTGACCAGCTTCCATCAAATTCTATTAACCGTTTGTATAATGACCGGGAAGGTTATATGTGGTTTGGCACGAAAGATGGACTGTGCCGGTTCGATGGTTACACCGTAAAGGTATTCAGGTCAAGTTCAACTAATCAAAACAGATTAACAAATAACAGCATCCAATACATTGCCGAAGATGATAACAATAGGTTGTGGGTTGGCACTTTAGAAGGAGTCAATATTATTGATAAACGTAATTATTCCATCAAGCCGTTGGATAATCCTTATGTTGGACGCGACAGAATAAATTCAATTTTAAAAGACAAATCAGGTTGTATGTGGATTGCCACTAACAGCAATGGATTAGTGAGAATATTTCCTAATGGTAAAAGTATTTGCTTTAGCAATACTCAAGCTGCCGGATACGCGCTTCCCAGCAATAATATAAGAAGTGTGTATCAAGACAGCAAGGGAAGAATATGGGTGATGATGCTAAATAAAGGAATTGCTTTATTTCAGGGAAAGACATCCAGATTTCTTGTATTACCTTCCATTGGTACAACTAACAATCCTTTTAGAATGATTGAAGATAGCCCGAATCATTTTCTGATTTGTACATGGGGAGATGGATTGTATTCGATGGACGCAACGGCACTAACTAAAAATCCGTTTACACCCTTAACAGTTCTCAAAAATGGAAAGCCCGCAACTATCAGCAACATAACCTACAGTATTGTCAAAGACAACAAAGTCGGATATGTTTGGGTGGTTTCGTTTACCGGTCTGATAGTTTTGGAAAAGAAAAATAATACAACTTATAATTTGATTAATTCGGAATCAATGTTTCCTGAACCGTATTATAAGCTTTTCCATGAGATTGTTCGTGACCGGCAAGGTAATTTATGGTTAGGTACGGTAGGTGAAGGTATTTTTAGTTTGAATTTTAATAATACATCTTTGCAGACTAACCCGTTGACTAAATTAAAAGAAAAGGTCGGTTTTCCTCCAATTGTAGTAGGTTTCTGTGAATCTGTGAATGGATTTATATACATTGTTCTCAATAGGTTAGGTTTGTATGTTCTCAATCCGAAGACAGGGGATGTAGTTTCTCCTATTCAGTCGTCTATCAGAAAGATCCAAAGTGTTTCTGCCATTAAGCGAATTAAAAGTACCCATGAAATCTGGCTGAGTAGAGAAGGTAAGCATGATATTTATATCATGAGTGATAGGGTAGGTGCATCCAATGAAATTAAGATTCTCCCTATCGCCGGTAATAGTGAATTCACCATTAGTGATTTTTGCGAAGACTCACAGGGAAATGTGTGGATTGGAACAGATAATGGCTTATATCAAAGGGCTGCAGGAAGCAATAAAGTAACTTTGATTAATCCTAATATTAACAATATTACTGTTATACGTGAAGATAAAAAAGGAAATATCTGGATAGGAAGCGATAAACAAGGAGTTATCAAACTCCAAAAGCTGGGTGGAAGTAAGCCTTATTCCACCATGATGAACTTTAGCAAGAAGATAGGTAACCTGCAGAGTAACTCTATCCAGTCTATTTGTTGTCGTAAGAATGGTGAAGTGTGTATTGGAACAAGAGTAGGCAGTATCTATTTCTACGACGAAAAAAGCAACTCTATGCGGGATGTAAGTAAAATATACGGTATAACAGAAGAATCAGTTCTGGAAATTCTGGAAGATGACATGGGTACATTGTGGATTTCTACCATAAAAAAAATAATCCGGTTTAATCCGGCCAATCATGTAACTACTTATTATACCCAGTCGGATGGCATATTGGTAAGTTCATTTGCTAAGGATGCAAGTATTAAATTACAAAATGGAACCATGATGTTTGGTGGAAATAAAGGCTTTTGTATTTTCTCGCCGAATGTATTAAACTTTAAACCGACAAATGAACAAAGAGTAGTAATTACTGATATAGAAGTAAAGAATCAATCAATTTTTGATAATGAAACTGATAAGTACTTCAATGCAGACAAAAAACAATTAACTCTGCAAAGTAGTGATAACGATGTGAGTCTGGAGTTTTCGACTCTTAATTTTACTTCTGCCGATAAAATTCAATATGCCTATAAATTGAATGGAATCAATAAAGACTGGGTTTATGTGGGAAATAATCGAAGATTTGTGAACTATGCAAATTTACCTTCCGGTAAATATGTTTTTGAAATAAAGGCTACAGACGAGAATGGCAGGTGGAGCAATAAGATTACTTCCATAACTATTATTAAACACTCACCATTTTACCAAACCTGGTGGGCATATTTCGTTTATATGTTGGTTATTGGACTAAGTGCCTATTTTATTTCCAAGAACATTGCTAATCGTATACGTCTGCGTAACGAACTTAAAATAACTCATATTGAAAAAGAAAAGTCAGAAGAGTTAACTCAGATAAAATTACGCTATTTCACGAATATATCGCATGAGTTGCTAACTCCATTAACTATCATAATGCTGCTTATAGAACGTATGCAAAATAAAAATACAAGTGAGTCAACTCAATTTGAGATAATGAAAGACAATATCAATAGATTAAAAAGGTTGATACAACAAATTCTGGTTTTTCGTAAAACAGAAAGTGGCAATATGAAACTTAAAATTCTTCCAAATGATATTGTTGGTTTTGTAAATAATATATGCCATTCGAATTTCAGACCACTTATTAATGAAAAAAACATACATTTTTCTATTGAATGTAAATATGAAAGTTATCTGGCTTATTTTGACCCGGATAAGTTGGATAAAGTTATCTATAATTTGTTATCAAACGCATTTAAACATACACCTAAAGGAGGTACAATTCAAGTAAGAATGAAATTTGAAACAATTATGGAAGACACGTATCTTTTCCTTTCTGTTTCCGATACCGGTGATGGAATTGCAGAGAAAGATTTGCCTCATATTTTCAAAAGATTTTATATTAGTAGCAATTCGGATCAAAGTCAGAGTCATGGCATTGGACTTGCACTTACATATGATCTTTTACAAATTCATAAAGGAAGCGTTGAGGTAAAAAGCACTCCCGGAGAAGGAGCTACGTTTAACATTCAAATCCCTGTTTCGAAGTCAGCTTACACCGACGAGGAGCTCTCGGAGGAAGAATCTAAGAAGATTGAATTGCAGAAAACTCCCGAGGTAATTGAGAATGAAAATGACATGGAAGATACAGAAAGTATCGAAGGAATTCAAAATGATAAAGATTTTACCATACTTGTTGTTGAGGATAACCGCGAACTAAATAATTTGATTGTTGATTATTTTTCAAGTACTTATAAAGTATTCAGTGTTGAAAATGGAATACAAGCACTTGAAATTGTACATGAGAATGAAATTGATTTAATTATTAGTGATGTGATGATGCCAGAAATGGATGGATTGACATTTTGTAAAATTATCAAAAATGATGTTTCTACCAGTCATATCAATGTATTAATGTTGACTGCCAAGAACTCTACTGAAGATCGTATTGATTGTTATAATGCAGGAGCAGATTCATATATTGCAAAGCCTTTTGAATTGGCGGTTCTTGATGCACGTACAAATAACCTTATAAGTAAACGAAGACAAAAAACAGAGAAATTCAAAACGAACAAAGAAATCAATATATCTTCGATGGAATATGGCTCTTTGGATGAATTATTTTTACAACAAGCTGTAGTTAAAGTTGAAGAAAGACTCTCTGACGATGGATTCGACTTTGATCACTTTGCTATCAATATGTCTTCATCGAAGTCTACTTTACACCGGAAACTGAAATCATTGACAGGACTTTCACCGGGAGAATTTATTCGGAATGTTCGATTAAAACATGCTGCTCAAATGCTTATTAAAAATAAAGGTAATATCTCTGAAATAGCCTTTGCAGTAGGTTTTAATGACCCTAAGTACTTTAGCAGATGCTTTAAGTCAGAGTTTGGAGTTACCCCAAAAGAATATCAGGAATCAAATAAAAATTGAATATAAAAAAGGAGAATAATGACTCTCCTTTTTTATTACCAGTAATCACTTAGTTTTTATTTTTAAAATACATTTTCCCGATTATTCGGGATAACCAAACAATTGGATACCGGCAATACCTACATTGTTTGTTCCATACGTAGAGTTAACTTTTAAACGAACATATTTTGCATCCGAATCACTAAAATTAATGGTTTGAAATTCACTAGTGTTTTTCAAGATGACACAACTAACAGTTGTAAATGTTGTTCCATTAATTGATGTTTGAATTTCGATATCTTTGGCTCCTATTCCCAAAACAGATTTAATATTTAGTTTATTACAAGTATATAACCCCCACAGACTTAGTGTTAACTCTTCTGGAGTTTTAGTAGTAGGTAAAATAAGTGATTGATAGTACGTGCTGTCAATATTGTCGATAGTTGCAAATGGAAAGTGTTCAGGCCATTGATCATTCGCAACAATATACTTCCCTTGTGAAATATTACGATATCCATCTGGAAACTGAGTGATGTCAGTTGTTATAGAACCATTCAGCATCTTAATAAACTTACATTCTTTTGGCTTTATTGTTGTGTTATACGTTTTGTATTTTCCGTTGTGCCATATGGAAATAGTGGCAGGTACTTCGACTTTATTGGAATTCAACACATAAACCGAATACGGATTGTCACCCTGAACAGCTAACAATGGCAATGTGTCTGTTTTTATATATGAGTATAACTCATTTGTAGCAGAAGTAATGGGCATGCAATTAAATGTAGCTGTTCCGGTTGAATTGGTTACGGTAGTTACCCTGTCAAATACAGGTGCACCCTGAGGGTATGATAAGGTTATAGTTGAATTAGCAGATGAACGAAAGTTCGACAAAACTACATATCTACGTCCATCAGGGTCTTCGGCAGCAGTAGCTTTCCAACCGTTTTCCATAGTTGGGTATTTAGCTTTAGTAGATAGGATTTGAGTTGTTTTAGCATCTGCTTTCGAATATACAATTGCCGATCGCGAAAATACAACATCGCCTGATGTAAAAGTTTTTATTGCTGTTGAGTATGATCCGTAAAGTTTCGAAACATTTATAGAAGTACATAATTCTCTTTCTCCAAAAGCAATTCCGTTACCGCCCTTCACGACCATTCCTAATTTATTATCAACATTCACCCAATTTCCGCTAATAAGACTTACTGAATCACCATTAGAACTGAAACTACCTGCCTGAGAATAAAGAGTGCGGGAGTTGGTTGTTAGGGTGTCAGTTGTAATACCTAATAACAGTCCACCATCTTTCTGTATGGTTCCCGGAACTTCCCCTATTATATCTTCCTGATATATTATTGAGTTACCCGGAGTAGAATAGAATGTCAGATACTGGGTCATGTTGCCATCAGTAACACTCAATTTTCCTGTAGTAGAGAAACTTTTGGGATACATGGAATACGTATTTGAAATAAAAGAAGTATTCCGCTTATGACCGCTAATATCTATATATCCCGTAAAGTTACCTGTATTAGCCGTTTTATAGGGAAATACAATATTGCTATAGTTTACGGAGTTTGGCGATACCATACCCATGTAAGATTTGTAACTTTTACCATCAACTGATTGAAACCATGAGAATGTTACAAATCTGTTTTGGTTATTGCTTCGTATGATATTGCTGTAGGGTAATAATTTTGTGAGTTCATGCTTTTGGCTGAAATCATCCCACCTGGTTGCAATAATTCCGGTAGCTGGATAAAAGAGGTGGTATAAATAGGCGAAAACTAATCTATGACCGATAACTGCCATACGCCGTTCAGCAACATCCGGCTTTAATAGAAACGCCCCATCAGGAGTTGTAGACTGACGCATTCTGGCATATTGCAGGGTTATACTTTCAAGCATTAAAGCATCGGGATCTCTGTAAATGCAAGCCAGAGCTGAATAAGTTGCAAGCTGGTCATAGATATACATAGACCAGTCGTTTCCGTTAGGCATAGCCATTTCTCCATCGGCAAGAATTAACTCTTTCAACATGGTATTCCATACTTCGGGAACATTATGTCTTAAAGCTTCTGGAATAGGGTAGACCGGCTTTAGTTGATTTTGAAGTGCCTTGAATGACATGAGCGATTCGGACATTTCCTGAATAGGAATATTCAAATACGATGTATGAAAGAAATCATGATTTTCAAGAGCATAATCAGGAAATAAATTTGCTCCGATATACCATTCTGAAATTGTTTTACCATCAACAAGGTCTTTAATACTATCTTTTCTATATGAGTCTGCTACAACACTATATGCATTCATGGCAAATTGTTTACACTTGAGAGACCATGCCCCGGCATTGTTTTCTTCAGGATACATAGAGGCTGCTACAGAAAGGATATTAGTATCCCATCCGTTTTCTTCAGCTTTTGTATCTGAATTGACACCAGTTGGAATTGTTCTGGAGAGATTATAGTTTGCTTCGGCAATAATAAGAGTTTTAATCGCTTTTTTGTCTGATTCCGTAAGGTAATCCTGCATTAGCCACGAAGCATAAGCTGTTGCGGTACTCCAGAGTGACGATTCCCAGACAAGCCCCCAGCTATGACTGTCAGCACATTGTATTGTTCCTGTTTTGTGAGTATTGTATGAGTAACGTATTGCAGCAAGTGCGTGTTCTTTGATTATGTCGATAGTTATGCCGGCAGGCAAAGTCTGATTGTTACAGTATTTGTAAATAAACGAATAAATTAAAGCATAATCGGCATTTGTTCGGGCTCCATGCTCTGTACTTTGACCATTTCCAAAATAACCGCCTGTTCTAAAAATGCTTTCAGAGTAGGGTAGATGCTTCACCAGCATTTCACGAATAATAGACTTTACTTTTTCTTCTGGAATCTGTTTAGAAGTAATTGTAAATTCAGAACTGTTTTTCTCAGTAGAAATGCTTATAGATGTCGATGATTCTTTTTTAGCAAGTATTCCCTGGGGGAAAACAGATATTATCAAATAAATTAATATCAAAACGATGATCGGTTTCTTAACGTAAGCCTTTTTGTTTTTCATTTTTTATACTTGTCATAAGTCGAAAATAAACTTGAAAATAGTGTAAATGTGTATTACTACCTGATAATTAAGTTGTTTACTAGTTATATTTTCTGGAGTAAAAAATTAAATCTCTCATGCTGTAAATTTAATTTACTTTTCTGATATATTAAAATTATTTATTTAAATGATATAAATTCAGGGTATTGGTACTCGTATCGAATTGCCTTTAAAAATGAAAGGAATGCACATTACGTGCATCCCTTTCAAAAACAACAACTTCAACTTTATTATACTTAATAACCTGCGTTTTGGTCTAAAACAGCATCCTTGTTCAGATCTATTTCACTTTGAGGAATAGGTAATAATTGTTTGTTGACAGAGGTACTATCTAATCCGACAATCGGATGTGAACTGGTAGCATCATTGTTTAAGCGAAGTGCTCTTTTGGCTAACATACCTGTCCTCATCAATGTCATACGTCTGTTTTCTTCGGCTAATAACTCTCTTGCTCTTTCATCCAAAATAAAATTCAATGAAACCTGAACTGCTGTAACAGGCGTTGCGTTAGATCTTGCACGTAAGGTATTGATGGATGTGACTGCATCGTTTATATGAGCACCTCCTTGTTTAAACTGAGCTTCGGCAAGCAACAAATAAGTTTCACCTAAACGCATAATCGGAAAATCTTTAATGGTTGAGTATCCGAAAGCATCCAGTGGATCATAACAACTCCATTTGGTAGTACTTGGACAAATTTTGTAAATGGTGTCAGCATTATTATATGGAACAGGTAGTCCTAATTTAGCCGGGTAAGCCGGGTCATTATACGTATATCTTCTTCGGATATTAAACCTGGAATTACGCATATCTGTTTGTTCATACAATCTGTATAAAACCCAGTTGTCCAAACGTAGACGTCCAATTGATCTTCCCCCCAATGAATCACAGATAGCAAGACCGGCTATGTTGTAATATGCAGCACCCCATACTCTTCGTTGTTGAGGAGATCCTGAAGTTCCACCAACGATTGTCGTAGGATTCTCTTGTTGAAGTACCCAGATTGCTTCGGTATTTCCCTGACTCTTCCGTTGGTTCCCATAAACAAACATGTCAGAGAACGGATCGCCAGGAAGCGCTTTCTTAACGCCATATCTGCTTGTAACTAAACTAAATTTGCCACTGGTAAGAATTGCTTTGCATTGAACTTCTGCATCCGCAGGTCTACCCATTCTCAGATAAGCCTCTGCTAATAATTGTTGTGACATGGCTTTATTGGCCCTGGCTTGGTTTGTATTATCAATTAACGGCAAATTAGCTGCTGAATAGATCAAATCCTTTTCAATTAATGCATTGACACTGTCAAGTGGTGCCCGAACGAAATCAGTCTTAGGACTGGTGATGGTCTTCGTTATTACCGGAACACGACCATACAAGGTTGCTAACATATTATAGGCATACGCTCTGAAGAATCTGGCTTCTGCATCAATCTGGTTTTTACCTCCCTGAGTTATTCCTGTAATACTTGGCGATTCAACCGAGGTAATAATGCTGTTTGCATTATTAATCAATTGATAAGCCCACTTCCATGTGTATGATGCAGCTCCATCAGTTGAAACTAATTTATCATAGCTATAATACGGAATTTCTTGTCCTTGCTGATTCGGAGTAGAATAAGCAATATCAGTACCTACCTGCCAGACAGCAACCCACCCTTGATTATCACTATACGTATAATAATAGCTCATTTGAGTATATAAGCCTTTCAGAGCAGCCTGAAAACCCAATGAGTCAGTCAAAGTTGTAGGTGCGTAGGCTGAATAAGCTTTTTCATTCAGAAAAGAATCATTACATGATGTGAATGTTTGTAACATCAGGAACAAACACAGTATTGAAAAAAATGTATTTTTCATATTTTTAATTTTTATAATATCATTATTTAAGTGCTACATTGATTCCAAAAACCACAGATCTTACACTTGGGTAATTATTTGTCCAACTGATAGTACCATTATTAGGCCCATTATTAGTGGAATTATAACTAATACCTCTGCCTGTGTAGGTATCTTCCGGATCCCATCCAACCCAATTGGTAAAGGTGTACAGGTTTCTTCCGCTAGCGTATAATGTAAGGCTTCTGAAGAACGTATGTTCAAGAGTCTTCGGCGAGAAAACATAACTCAACGTTACATCTTTTATTCTTGTAAAGCTGTTATCTCTTGGATACCCGTATCCCAGCGTATTATTGTAAGACAGTGCTGCACGGGTATTATTCATATTTGTCGGAGTCCAGTATCCTATTTCAGCAGGAGTGTTTCTTCTGCCTTGTTCATCGGCATAATTCAAATCAATATTGTTTTTCAATGAACCTTGCGATGTTTGAATAAAGATGCTCAAATGGATATTTTTATAATCAAAGGTATTGGTGATACCTCCTATCCATTTTGGTTGTGTAGAACCCTGGTAAACTTTATCATTGTTAGCATCAATTTTGCCATCATTGTTTACATCCTGAAACTTAAGATCACCCGGTTTAGCACTATATTTAGCTAAATCGGCATCGCCTGTTTGCCACACACCAATCATTTTATAATCATAGATTGCACCAAGTGGTTTGCCAATAAACCATCTATTTCCAATATCACTCTTTTTATCTCCGTACAAATCGATGATCTCATTCTTGTATGTGCTGAAATTCCAGTTTGTAGACCATTTAAAGTCTTTCGATTTAATATTCACTGTTTTAAGGCTGACGTCAATTCCTTTGTTCCCAACAATTCCGATATTATCCCAAACATTTGAGTATCCGGTTACAAGAGGTAAATTACGTTTTAACAACAAATCAGAAGTACGGTTATCGTAAACATCTACTGTTCCGCTAATTCTTGCGTTCAGGAATGAAAAGTCTATCCCTGCATTTAAACCCTTTGTTGTTTCCCAATGCAAATTAGGATTACCAAGTATATTTGCTAAAACAGTCACATTGCTAACTCCATTAAAAGGATATGAAACTGTATTATCTACAAGTGATGTCTGGTTAACACCTATGGCCATGTTTCCGGATTTTCCATAAGAAGCTCTTACTTTCAACTGATCCAGAAAGTCTTTAGTACCAGCCATAAAGTTCTCGTTTGACATATTCCAGCCTAGTGCTAAAGAAGGGAATGTTCCATACTTGTTCGTATTTGAACCAAATGCAGAGTACCCATCGCGTCGGGCTGTAAGTGTGATTAAGTATCGGCTATCGTATGAATAATTCAGACGTCCCATTTGAGAAAGCATAGAATATGAGCTTTGATATGAACCGGAAGTTTGTTTTGCACCTGCGCTTAAATTATTAACAGTCAGGATGTCATTAATAAATCCAACAGCTCCGGCAGTTACCGAAGTGTAATTGTTCTTTTGAGAACTGTACAATCCGGTAAAGTCAAAATGATGCTTTTGCCAGTCTTTCGTATACGAAAGAATATTCTCAATCACATAAAGAGTCGTTTTGGTATCTGTTATCGAAGCCGTTCCGGAATTATCATTTCCATCCCTGCCCACATAACTGGAAGCAGTTGTCGGGTTGTAATTGTACGAAGCATTAAGTCGATACTTTAACCCGGGAATAAATTTTGGTTTTAATTCAGCAAAGAAGTTTGTATTTACATTCACTCGCTCATCTTTACTATCATTGTATGTGCCAATTAATGGGTTTGTATATAATAATTCCGGGAACATTGGATAAATCTGGTATTTTCCGGTTGTAGTATTCATTAGCTGTCCATAAGGACTCATAGCAGATGCATTTAGTAAATTTACCTTGTTGCCATCATAGTTATTGGAGACTAAGAACAAAGACACACCGGTAGTCAGATAATCGGTTACATTTGTTTCCAGATTAGATCGTAAACCTGCCCGTTGATAGTTATAGCCTTTCACAACTCCCTTTTCGTTCAAATAATCGCCCGAAATGTAATATTTTACATTTTCGGCTCCACCTGAAATGGATAGATTATGATCTTGTATAATCCCTTGTTGGGATGCTTCTTTTATCCAGTCTGTCGTTTTGCCGGCATTGTAGTTGGCGACTTCATATAAATTTGGAACAGGACTTGATTGTGTCTGATTAGTCTGTGACATATAATCAGCATACTTCTGAACATATTCAGCACCATTTCTTGGGGTCAAAACGTGTGCAATATTTTCAACTCCCGCATATGCAGAATACTGAATAACCGGTTTTCCGGCAACTCCTTTTTTAGTGGTGATGAGTATAACCCCATTTGCTCCACGGGTTCCATAGATTGCCACAGCAGAAGCATCCTTCAGGATTTCCATTGATTCGATATCATTCGGGTTAATGTAACTTATATTCCCTTCGAAAGGAATCCCATCAACAATGATCAATGGATTTGTACTGGCATTAATAGAATTGACACCACGAACCTGAACAGTTGGTGCACTCCCCGGAACGGATGATGTATTTGTAATTGTAACTCCGGCAACTGCACCTTCAATTGCGGTCATAGCATTTGTTACAGGTATTTGAGAAAAGCGATCTTTTGATACCGATGTAACCGATCCGGTAATATCGCTCTTCTTTTGCGTTCCATAACCTACCACAACTACTTCATTCATGTTTACTGAATTTTCCTGAAGCTTTACATTAAACGAAGTTTTACCTTCTACTTCAATTTCTATACTATTCATACCAATATAGCTAAATACCAGCACACTAGATGGAGAAACATTGCTTAATGTAAATTTCCCGTCTAAATCAGTGATAGTTCCTACAGTAGTGCCTTTTATCTTAACGCTTACTCCGATTAAGGCTTCTCCGTTTTTGTCGGTTACTTTGCCTGAAATACTTTCTTTAGATTGCTGCTGTGCCGCCAGGTTATTTGATGCACTGCTCTTCTCAGAGGCGAAAAGCGTTGGCATAATGCAAACGGATAACGCCAGAAGAAATAAATACTTTTTTACGTTCATGATTTTTTTAGATTTAATTAATATTAGATTGCATAAATGTTTTTGTGGTATGGTGGTATGATAAATCAATTCACCATATCTTTGTATTAACTGTTTTTGTTCTTCATATAATTATATTTTTAATTGGCGAATAACTTTGTACCGTTTTTATGTATTTGTAATACATTATTAAACGAATGCAAATATATTATATCGATTATTCAGGGGGGATAACTATTCATTCAAATAGGTTCAATATTCAGTCAATATTGGTATATTACTGAATAACAACTTTATATATGTATATGTTTAAGTGTGATTGGATTTATCTATTGTTCTAAAAAAAATAATATATCTGAACCCAATACATTTTTTAATGATTTATAATTTATATACAGATTGGAATGCAACAACAATGTGCTTTATCAAAGCTTACAGGTAATTCTTCAACACATTCAACCAGTATAGCATCTTACTTAGGATGGAGCAATAGAATAATGAACTGAACATATCGGTTTTAACAAAAGAGTCATTCAGGATTTTATAAATGATTATCCGCAATATGTCCTTCTATGTTGTAATCCAAATATCAAGAGTAATATTATTGTTTTTTAATAATAATTTAAAATATTCATTATCTTTGTAATCAGAAAGTTGAAGAGGAAATAGGCTCTGCTGGGGAGCAACCTATTAGCAATAAACTTTCTGCGTTATACAGTAATTGTGAAGGGGATGGCAATTTGCTGTCCCTTTTTTTACTTTACTGGTATCGCTTTATGGTCTAAAAAAACCCATTTTATTAATTGATGCAATGATCCAGCAAGTAATAATTGTATTTAAAAAAACCTACAAACAACCTTCTATCAGTAGACAAATGCTACAGTTCCCTTTTTCAGTTTAGTAAGTAAAAGTGCCACAGTCTAATAAAAGCAGACAAAATGCTGCAAGGACACAATAGTGGTCACTTAAGATATAGATTATGTTTGTAGGTTTTATTTAACAATTCTTGTTTCATATTTCTTTTCATTTTTAAGCACATAATAAATACGGTTACTCAATTTTCGGGCTATTCGAATAATTGCTTTGTTGGGTTCCATACGTTTGCAATAATCAGAGAATGCTTTACTCAGCGCAGGATCAATGCGAACAGCAATCCAGGAACTTTCAATTAACGCACTACGCAAATAAACGTTTCCTCGAGGAGTAATTTCTCCAATTTGGTCATTATCTCCACTTGAATGACAATCCGGTACAATGCCTATCATTCCGGCAAATTTATCGTTGTTTTCAAATCGGTTTATAGTTTCTATTTCACTCATAAAATGCATTCCCATAACCAATCCAATGCCTGGGACACTCCGTATGAACTCCATGTTCTTAGCATATTTCACACTTAAAGACATTAGCTTTAATTCTTGATTTACTTCCAATAATAATGCTCGTAATTGTTCCGCTTCTTTTATCAACATTGCCAAAGCCATATTTCCACTATGAGACTTTAATTGAACTGTTTTAAGCCACACCATAAATCGTTTGGACCAATGAGTAGTACTCTTTTGAAACTCTACTGGAAAGTCAATCCCATAAAAGTATAACATGGACTTAAGACGATTTTTTAATCGGCTTTGATCTTTTACGATACTACTGCGTACTCGAACAAATGAGCGATCTTCCAATATATCTTGTGATGGAGTATAAATACCCTTCAAATCCTTACTGCGTAGTGAACGAGCTAATTTATTACTGTCAACTTTATCCGTCTTTCGTCTTTTTTCCTTATCCGTTATAGGTACATCTGCCGGGTTTATCACTATATTATGTATACCCAAATTCGTCAATTCATAATGCGCATGTAATCCGCTAAAACCCGCTTCGTATACCGAATAGTAAATAGCATCCGGAAAATTTAGCTTTAAATAGCTTGATAACGTTGCTGCATTAGCNGGTTGTTTAAAGGTTCTGTGAAATAGATCCTCAGTAAAAATAGATACATTCCAACTCTTTAAATGTACATCAATTCCGACAAAAATATTTTGTCCTTCAAAATTTAATTCTTTTCTTTGTGTTTGCATAAGTCATTGAGTTTTAAATTTTAAGTTTAGTTTCTCAAAAATATAATACTCTTGTGACTTATGCAATTTTACCTGCATTTTATTTCATATTACAAACATAGGGACTAATA
>JGI24145J26757_10000529_pt1 | contig 15190 bp, 14 predicted proteins | sample BarGraIncu01122A_FD_26757 | JGI IMG/M metagenome (IMG submission 26757) | reverse complement strand
AATACTTTATAATTAAGGCCGAACATCATATTCATACTTATTTCATACTCCTTTACAACTTCTATAACCATTTTCTCCTCGAATTAAATTATACTATTATTACCATTGATTGACGAGTAAATTATTTGCATTTATGGGATTTTAATTTTATTAACGTACGAAATATCATTTTTGCGTATGCTACCCCTAATAGATAATACTTAGAAAGATAAAAAGAAGTAAACCTATATATACAGTAATCTCATTTTTCTACCTAAATAAAAAATAATAATAAATATAATACAAGTATACTACAAATGTATTTATGATATAATTACAAACATATTACAAATATATGGGGTGGGGGAAATGACAAAGGATAATTATAATAGCATGAATGTGCTTGAAAAGGTTAATTACATAAATGAAAAGTTAAAAGAAGGGTTAACATTGTCGGTTATAAGCTCCGAAATCGGGATAAGTAGAAAAACTATAGGGAAACCATTTATTGCGTATGGATATATATTCAATAAGAGTATAAAACAGTATATAAAAGGCGAACCCTACGGATATACTACAAATGTATTACCAACAATTAAACCTATTGCAAACAAATCAATATCAACACGTGAATACAAACCGAGTATAAATGTATTTAAATCAAAAGAAGCTACAGATAAGATACTGGATATAATAGATAAACATGATAATATACAAGAAATGTTAGAATGGTATAACCACCAAAAGGGCATCATTAACGTTGATTTAAACGAGTTAAAGATTGATAATTGTAAATTACAAGGCAAAGTTAAAGTAACCACAGTGAGGGTGTATGATGATGTTTGGGAACACTTCAAAAGCTTTATGGATACATATAAAGAATTTAAATCTATGGATTTAATAAGTATGGCATTTATAGAATATATAAATAAATATGAAAAGTAATTAAATCATGTATTTTAAGAAAGGATGTACGTAATGGATAAACACAAGTAACGAACGGAAATTAAATATTACAAGACATGAGAAATTTATAGTACCAAATAAACTTATAGCCATTAAAGTTAGATTTAAAATAGTCGTTGGTTGATAGTTTACAGGGATAAAAGGAATCAACTATTATCGTATTTATAATACATAAGTCTCTGGATATTGTATCTATTTGAATTGCTCCATAAAGTTAAATAATATGAGCCATCGATATTTTAATATTTTGATTTACACTGAATAACTTTATAATTTCCAATCCTGTTAATTCTTTATTTTTCCACATAGGTGGGACACGGTGTACAGGTAGTAACGGAACTAAAACCGGCTATAAGAGTGTAAAAAAGTGGATTTTAAGTTTAATACCTATTAAAACATTGATAAAAAGCATCTTATAATGGCTTATAAATAATTTATAAGCCATTATAAGATGCTTTTTTTATGCAGTTCATTAAAGTGTACTTTTTTAAATCGTAAATAGCGTGTTCAATATATTTATTTTTTGTGTTTTTGAACGTTCAAATTAATAATTGGTATTTTCAAACGATTTCTGTACATAGATTAGGCTTAACTATATATTTACATAATCATAGCCGATTATTGTTCCATTACTACCTATACCCAGACACTAAGATACGTGTAAAAACCGGTAACTTGGTGTAAATAATTTACAAATAATAGTTTTATGCTTGATAATAACGCTATGTCAAAAATTATACCTTTTGAAATGGTGATATTATTATACTTTTTATATGTCAAAACTTCAACATTCTTATATATGAAACCTTTCAAATAGAATGTATACTTATTGAAGTGTTATTATGATTTTCATATAAAGTTTAAGAAGGAGATACATTAGTATGAGCAGTTTTTTTTATGCAAGAGTAAGTAGTAAAGACCAATCTTTAGAAAGACAAGTTTCTATGGCTAAAGACCTTGGAATACAGGATGAATACATATTTATAGAGAAAGCCAGTGGTAAAGATTTTAAGAGACCTGAATACCAGTTAATGAAACGTATTCTTCGCAGTGGTGATATTTTATACATCAAATCGCTTGATAGATTAGGAAGAAATAAACAAATGCTCTTAGATGAGTGGAAGAATCTTATAATAAATAAAGAAGTTGATATAATTGTTTTAGATATGCCTTTACTTAATACAACCAAATATAAGAATATGAAAGGTATAGAAGGTTTAATGGTTGATTTGATACTACAGCTACTAAGTTATATGGCGGAGGATGAACGTATAAGAATAAAAGAAAGACAAAAGGAAGGTATTGGCATTGCTATGAAAAAAGGAATCAAATTTGGAAGAAAAAAAATACCTATTGATGAAAACTTTAAAGCTGTTTATAGTAAGTGGAGGCAAGGTAATATATCTGCTGTAAAAGCTATGGAGCTTGTTGATATGAAAAATAATACTTTTTATAGAAGAGTTAAAGAGTATGAATCGATTTACAAATAACAAAATGGGGGTCTATATAAATCATTTACATCAAGTTACCGTTTTTTACACATATCTCGGTGTCCCCCCTAACACCAATGCTTTCAAAAATTTATTACGGTCTTTCAATAGTGAACTACAATAGAATATTGACATAGTCGCAATTATTTGGTAATATATTCTTACAATGTAATTTTATGGATGAAATTATTTTGTTATGAATAGTCATTATGATTTAAGATTTCAAGAACAAAAAATTATACTTACATTGACTAATATGGTTCGGCCAGAAGACACAGAGTTTAAAGAGTATAAATTTAAGATAAAAAATTTCATAAAATTGTTAGGGCTGAATAAAAAAGGTTACATCTCTTAAATTTTATATTTATTCTACCGAGTCTACTAATAAAGCTAAAGAGAAGCCTGCATCACTATAGAGAGTGAAATCTATCATCAAATGGGAAAAGTGTTCTACAGAGGCTTAAAATATAGCTGAAATTGAGAACTATAGTGGTGAGGATAATGATTAAGGTTCTCAAATAGGACTACAAAGCTGATTTTATATATTGTGTATAAAATCAACTCTTATTAGACAATTGCTGGAATTCTTGCACTGTATCTTTAACCGTTTTCTCCTTGTCTCATTTTTAGTTAAATTTAACTAGTTGATTTATTCCGTAAAGTTCGTGCTTTCCGAGGAAATAATCTCATAGTAGATTTATACCCATTTCACGCATTATATTGAAAATCCAGCATCTAGATGAATTGGTATTTCAGTAATATTATCCTATGAAGAAAAAAAGTCTAATGGTCTAATTTTGTGAATATTTTAACAATATCCTTGCAAAAGGCATTACGTTATTATATAATAGAGACAAGTTAACAATTATATAAAACATTGTTAACATTAGATAATTTTATGAAAATAAATAATCAATACATATCAAAAAATATAGGAGGCGTATTAAATGAGAGAAGTTGTTATTGTAAGTGCTGTTAGAACCGCTATTGGGACCTTTGGTGGAAGTTTAAAGACTGTATCTGCTGCTGATTTAGGAACTGCAGTAATTAAAGAGGCTATTAGTAGAGCAGGAATAAAACCAGAAATAATTGATGAAGTAATTATGGGAAATGTAATACAAGCAGGTGTTGGACCAAACGTTGCTAGACAAGCATCTATAGGAGCAGGAATACCATATGAGGTACCCTCTTTTACAATAAATAAGCTTTGTGGTTCATCATTAAGAGCTGTTTCGTTAGGCTACCAAACAATTTTAGCAGGATCTAATGACGTTGTTGTTGTTGGTGGTGTAGAAAGCATGTCTAATGCTCCATATCTTTTAGCAGGAGCAAGATGGGGCCAGAGATTGGGCGATGCGAAAAATCAGGATGCATTGCTCAAAGATGGTCTTATTGATCCTTTCCTTAATTATCATATGGGAGTTACTGCTGAGAATATAGCTGAACAATGGGGTATTACTAGAGAAATGCAAGATGAATTTGCTTTGGAATCTGAGTTAAAAGCAATGAAAGCAATTGAAGCAGGTAAATTTAAAGATGAAATAGTTCCAATTAGTGTTCCTCAAAGAAAAGGCGATCCAAAGATTTTTGATACAGATGAAGGCCCTAAGAATGGTTCTACACTAGAAAAATTGGGCAAATTAAAAACAGCTTTTAAAAAAGGTGGAACAGTAACTGCTGGAAATGCATCTGGACTAAATGATGGAGGATCAGCATTGATATTAATGACTGCAGATAAAGCAAAACAATTAGGAATTAAACCTTTAGCAAAAATTCTTTCTTTTGGTTCAAAAGGACTAGACCCAGCAATAATGGGATACGGACCAGTACCAGCAACTAAAACTGCATTAGAAAGAGCTAATTTAAAAGTAGACGATTTGGATTTAATTGAGTTAAATGAAGCATTTGCAGCTCAAAGCTTAGCTGTAATAAAAGACTTAAAACTTAATAAAGAAATAGTAAATGTCAATGGAGGAGCAACAGTATTAGGACATCCTCTAGGAGCTTCCGGAGCAAGAATACTTATAACACTTATCTATGAAATGATTAAAAGGGATTCAAAAAAAGGATTAGCTACATTATGTATAGGTGGTGGACAAGGAACAGCAGTAATAATTGAAAGACTGTAGGAGCTAATTTATTTAGCGAGCATACCTTTCGGTACACGGCAGTTCTATAATCACTAACAAGTTTTAAGATAATATTTTGTTATACTGATTAGACCTAGATTTTCTAGGTCTTTTTTTATATGCGATACCCATAATTGGGCTTTTAGATATTTTCTGTTAACTTCTTCGTATATTTTCATATTCTCAAGCCTTTTGTTTTGATAATCCTCTTTTTTAAAGTTACTTGAATCTCTTTCAAATACAGAGGTGTATCCTTTTTGATATTTTTCTTAAGTTTTTCTATGCCCTTCAGATGTACTCGTACTTGAATCCCGTCTTTGCAACTATAAAATAAAAAACTTAAATATTTACAAAGGCTTTTTTACTTATATATTTTTTCTATATCTTTATCATCTGAACCATTTAACAATTGCTTCTCCAATTCATCAAAATTATATTCTCTTTGTTCATAATCATTGAAGCTTCCTTTAGCACAATTCTTCTTAGGTTCTATATATACACCAGGTTTTACAAGACTTATCATAAGTCCTACTATACCTTCCGCTTGCTTATCTTTTTTATCTTGATAAACTTTATATATAATGTCTAAATTACCTTTGGAACTATCATATATTTTCTTAGCTTCAAGTTTTGTTATATTATGTTCAGATATTATATTCATGACTTTTTTGAGTGAATTATTCTCTTCAGGTTCCATTATTGTAGCGGATACTTCAGAAGCAGCATCTGCAAACTTACTAGAAACCTTGTTAGATATTTTAGGTTTATTAGTTTTCACATAAAACTTGATCCCGGTTACTTTTCTCTTGGTTTTTAGTTCCTCATACTTAAATGAGATATCACTTTCACCATTTATTTCTTGGAATGCAGGAGTAAGTACATGTTTTCTAAAATCAGCAAACCTATTATAACTTTTAGGGCATTCTAACTTAGATCTTAAACTATCTAAATTATCGACTCTCCAACCAGTGTCTTCAAAACTTTTCAAATAATAATAAATTCTTTTACTATAAATATTATTAAAATTTATGGGGTATTTGATCTGGTAAAAACAAGCTTTTTTTGCACTTAACAATAATTTTTTAAGGGTTTGACCTAATTCAATTATAATTTTACCTTCACCGCCAATATAATTAATCGATGAAAACCAAGCAAAATATATTCTGTTTTCTTTTTTATTAGTAATTTTTTGAGTTACTGAAAACCCTTTACCTTCAAAAGTTCTTACTGTTTTTTTTACATCCCCGTAAATATTACTTTTGTCTTGTATATTATATAATTTTGCATACTTAGATATATCAATTTCATACTGCAAATTATCGTCATTTTTAATAGATGCAAAAACCATATCCAAAACATCATTCTGTTTTTTTGTTAAGCTAAATCTTGCTTCAATGATTGTTTCAGGTCGTCTACATATTAAGTCTCCACCCTTTTTATTTTCCATAATATCCCTCCTATAATCAATATAGGTATATTATTACATGTGGAAAGTAGAAAGTCAACTTCCACCTTCCACAGTCATTCCTTCCACCTTCCACAGTCATTCCTTCCACCTTCCACAGTCATTCCTTCCACCTTCCACAGTCATTCCTTCCACCCTTATGCCATTCAAACCATTAATACCACTGCGTTTGCAGAATCCTACTATACCTTTACTATACCTTTTACTATACTTTTTACTATACAACAACTGTATTTGTTGTATAGTAATTATGGATTTAAACCAACGTAAATAACGCATACGCTTTATTAGATAAAACCGTAATAATATTTTCACTGAATAATAAAAATTAAATTGCAAATATGCGGAAGTAACACAAATTAAAAAAATGATTTAGAAACAATTAAAAATAATTATATCTTCAGAGATGGATTGGGAAGACAATATAATAAAATTACGTTGACGATTACAAATGAGAATTTGGGATATAATCGATTAAATATAGTTGTAAAAAATTATTTGGATATAAAATAAGATTGCTGAACAATGTTTTATTATGGCAAAAAAAGAATACTGTGATAGGCTTTAAGCAAATATATATATATTTAAATACAATTACATTGTTTAAATATAAAATTGCTTAGAATCGATTTTAGAGTGTTGTAAAAAAAATTATATAAAATTTAATTATTATTGTCGCTAAACAACCGAATTAGTTTATATTTTAATATATTAAAAAGTTTAGCTGTATTTAGGCCAAAGACCCTTTTTGAATTGTGTGCACAGTCGTATTTTATTTTTGAATTTTTCTGTCTGAATTTGCCGCACTCCCTTTCTTATTTTTATGATTATCATGCATTTAATATATAACTTGAAAGGCTTAATAACACATTGCAAAAGACTTTATACTGATATATAATGATATATCAGTTAACAACAAATAGTAAACATATGTTAACGCTGTTATAACAACGTTTCACATAAAACATTGTGTTAACGTAATTAAACAGGAGGTATTTTTATAATGGCAGATGAAAAAAGTACAGTATTAGGAATTAGAATAGATACGGAAGAACGCAAAAGATTTGACGAGTTTGTAAGTGAAGAAGGTAAAAATAATAAAGGATTTCTTAATACATTATTAAATCTATATGAGTTAAACAAAGGAAAGGTAAAAAACATTAATTTAGTAGGTGATATTGATGTATTGGAGGGATACACAAACAAAATACATCAAGCATTTATTAATATAATTGATAAATTAGAAAGTCAAAAAGGTGATATTGTAGAAAACAGCCAAAGGAATTTGCAAATATATAAAGAAAAAATTAACTCTTTAGAAAATGAAATTAAATCAGTAAATCTAACGAATTCAATAAATAATAAAGAGTTAACAAGTGTAAACAATGATAACACAACATTAAAAGAACAATATAATCAATTACAAGAAAGTTTACAAGATAAACTAACTATTATTAAGGAATACCAAGGTAAGAATGATACTCTTACAGGCATACTTGAAGAGTATAAGAAATATAAAGTTGAAGTAGAACAATATAAGAAGTCTCTTGCAGATAGTCAATCTAAAAACAGTGAATTAAAAGATAGCATTAAAGACAAGGATTTTACTGTTACTAATTTAGGTAAAGACATTGAAAATTTAAAAAAAGATCATAGGAAGGTTATTAATGAATTGACTAAGACCCAAGAACAGTTAAAAGAGAAGGCAAGTATAACAATGGATAAGGCATTATTAAAACTACAAAAGGAACAACAGGAACAGTTAAGCCAAAATCAGTTAAAACATAATACAGAGATACAAGAATATCAAAGTAAATATAAATTACTATTAGAAGAATTGGAGAAGAAGAAATCAACTCCAAGGGCTAAAAAAGATAGTGTAGTAGTAAAAACGGTTAAATAATATTTATAAAAATTCTATATAAAGATATTAAAAATAGTAGGGCAATAATTGAAAATAAGTTAGATTGAAGAGAATATATAGGAGGTATAGATTTTATACCTCCTAGAGCTGAAGAGTTAAAATGAATTACCTCAATTAATAAAAAGAAGCTGACAATATTTTTGAGCTTTTATATAGTAGTTGTTTAGAAATATATTAAGAAGAATTAAAGTCATAGGATCATAAATATAATATTTATGATCCTATGACTTTAGTATTTTTATTTTGCTATTAATCCTGCAGCAATTGCTTCTTGTCTTAGTTCTTCTCTGAAATCAGGATGTGAAATAGAAAGCATAGCTTCAACTCTTTGTTTAATAGACCTATTGTATAAATTTGCAATACCATATTCGGTTACAACATACATGACATCAGATCTTGGAGTTGTAACAACCTGTCCCGCGGGTAGCGTTACATTAATTGTAGATCCAATACTGCCATCTTTATTCTTAACAGTAGATGATAAACAAAGAAAGCTCTTTCCTCCTTTTGAAATGCCAGCAGCTCTTACATAATCAAGTTGTCCACCTGTGCAACTAAACTGAGAAAAACCAATTGACTCTGAACCGGCCTGCCCTGTAAGGTCTACCATAAGTGTACTGTTAATTGACATGAAATTGTCATTTTTCCCAGCAATATATGGATCATTAATAGTTTCAATAGAAGCCATTTCAACCTTTCCTTCAGCTGCATAATCATATAATTCTTGGCTACCTAACCCAAATCCTGCTAAAATTCTACCGTTTATTATACCTTTTTTAGCTAAATACACCATAGAATCTGTAAGCATTTCGGTATGAACACTTAAATTTTTCTTATTCTCAAGGCCATATGCTACAGCATTTGCAATACCGCCTAGTCCTACTTGTAAGGTTGCTCCATCAGGAATTAGTGGAATAATGTAAGATGCTATTTTCCTATCTGTTTCCCTAATAGGAGGCTGAGATAGTTCTAGGAGCGGATGGTCGTACTCACAAATATAATCTACTTCGCTAACGTGAATTTTATTTTTTGTTCCATTTATTTTCAGTTGCTTTTTATTCACTTGAACAATTTTCTTTTTTGCATATTCAGCAACTAAACCATTCCATGCTACGCCCGTAACTCCGTAGTACATGTACCCATCTTCATCTGGTTCTGACACATCAGCTAAGAATGTATCAACTTTGAACACATCTCTGATTGCTAAGTAAGCTTTAGATAAATGAACTGAACAAATATCTATATTTCCTGCTTTATAAAATTTTCTTTCAATAGGTCCATAAAAAAGCGTATGATAATTAAGTTTACCAATAAATTCTGGTGATTGCAAAAATTTAAAAGGATACATCGACAGGATGCTAGAAAGGTCAACATTTTCAAGTTCCTCTGCACGATCAGCCAAAGCTTCTAAAATTTGTACTGGTGCTGCTGAAGCTGCACCAAACCAAATTTTATCACCCGATTCAATCTTTTTTGCAGCTTCTTCTACTGATACCAATTTACTTTTATAAATATCTTGCCAACTCATAATAATCCTCCTCTTTTTAATAGAAATGTTCGTTTATATATTCTATCTGAGATTTCACTTCCTCTTTTATGTATTGTTTAAAATCAGAAAATTGAGATTTATAAATTAATTATTTTATACTTTTATATGAAACTGCCAGGCCGTTTGCCGTTTTCAATACAATCTTATTTGTTTTCTCATCAAGTTCCTCAACCTATACTATTCCCATGTCAAATGTTTCTTTTGCAAATACTTTTTTTCTGTAAAAATCAGTTCAGAAGCTTTTGATACTCCTACAGTCCTTGTTAATAGATATAAACCACCCGGCTGTTAATCTGAGGGCAATATCTCTTCCGTTATTTGTAGCAACAATTAAAAGTGTTGAAGGTTTAGATTTCTCAACCAATTTACCAAGAACATTAACATATCCATTTGTAGAATATTCTTTATACTTAAAAATTCCTACTAACAATAACCTCATCATTACTATATGCAATGGTTGCTTTTGTAACGTTGTAAACGTCATCACCAATTACTATAGCTGTCAATTTTTTCTTGATTACTACGGTATCTTTTCTAATTCCTTTATTGACAATATAACCATCTTTATTTTTACTATTAACTTATTTTTATTATATAATAACATAATGCCTTTTGCAAGAATATTGTTAAAATATTCACAAAATTAACCCTTTACATATGTAATATAACATCCATATTACACTAATATTATCTTTGCCCGAAAGGGATTATTAAATCTACAAAATGGGGCCTAAACATATACAATCTAAGGTTTTTGATATTTAAAGAGGTGAAATTGGAGGTGAGAAAACTTATTTAAATACACAATAATCAAAAAAATAAAGGTTGAAGAGCTTGAATCAACGTTAAAAAAAACTAAGAAAACATTTGAAAATGACTTTGATATCGTCAAGGAAGTAACGATTAATATAGCAGGAATAGAGCCAAGAAAAAGAAAAGCTTCTTAGGGGTTACGACTCAATATGACCCTATGCTTGCATTGATACTCTTTTTAACATTAAGCCATAGGTTCCCATGTTCTATACAAATGCTACTGAATAGAATAAATTTAATATGGTTATAGCCGTTTTCTGTTCCATTATTACCTGTACCCAAAATCATTCAATCATATCCCTTTGAATTATAGTAGCTATTAAATCATTTCTTAGAGTATTTTTGAAATTATTGGCCAATTTGTACTAAGTTAGGGTTTCTTTTGCTTGTAACCCTCTGTATGTTTCTTGTATGTAGCTCTCACTTCAACATAATGTTATTAATAATATTCTTTAACAAATTCAAGTGTATACCTTTGCTTTAAAATTATTTTTCATTTATAATAACTACCCCTTCCATCCTAAAAGCTTTTTTTCCAAATTATCGAAATCATATTCTCTTTGATCATAATCATTAAAGTTGTCTTTTTTTAATGATTGAAAGGGTTTTTCATAGATTATAATGGTGGTATTAAACCACCCTATAAAACTACCTTTAATATTTTGAGTTTTAGAATATTCTGCAACTTCCATTATTAATTCTAAAGGTGCATTTCCATATTTCTTATGTTGAATAGCACATTTGTGAATTTCATTAGCTGATTTATTAGAAATTTTAATACCTGTAATATCTTTTATGATATTTTTAACTTTATCATATGATTCTTCTTCAACATCAGCAGAGGTTGCCGCGATTTCATTTTTAGTTTCATTAGTGCTTACAATATTAAAAGTAATTGCAACAACTTTCTTACCTTTTCTAACTTCTTCATAACTAAAATGTATGTCATTAAGTAAATTTATTTCTTTTTTAGCTTTAATTAATACTTTGGTTTTAAAGTCATAATATCTTGAATATTTATTGGTTAATCCAAGCCACTCTTTTAATTTATCAATTTCAATAGTTCTAATCTTACTTTTATTACCTTTTAGTTCTTTTTTGAATAACTCATATAAATTTATACTATATAAACTTTTAAAATTCAATATATTACCTAATCTATACTTTGTGTAATTACCCTCTAAGTTAGTCAATCCATTTAGCATAACATTTGAAAATGCTAATCTTATCCTTTTATCTTTTGGATTATACTCAACATAGTCAAACATATGTATTATTTTAAAAGTTCCATTGCTATCTATGCTTTTAAAAGTATCATTTTTCATGATATCCATTAAAAATTCTGGAATGTCGATATATTGTGTTGTGTGATTTTCGATTCCTATAATTTCCATAAACTCACTATCATAAAAAATATATTCCTCTTGCAGTGTTTCTTTTGGATTAACCATTGCCATAACAATTTTTAATATTTTAGTTTGATTTATATTAAGTCTATATTTTTCATCTTCACCATTTAATAGCCAATAAGTAACGCCCATAATATCATTGGATTGAAAGATATTTCTGTTTTTTACAGTAAGAATATTATTCAAATCAATCACCTCTCGGATAATATTACCATAATTAACGAATTAACGCTATTTGTTTTTCGTTTGTCGTTGATATTGTATGAGTTGTCGTTGATATTGTATGAGTTGTCGTTGATATTGTATGAGTTGTCGTTNNTATTGTATGAGTTGTCGTTAGTATTGTATGAGTTGTCGTTGATAAACCCTGCTAATGATTGATATGACTAGTTTTGAAATTCCCTAAAACTTAAAACTATAAAACTATATAAAACAACAACAACAATAAAGATTGTTGTTGTTGTTTTACTATGAAAAAAATATTAGACCAACAGGATCAATAGAAGGCTAACCTGATAAATATTGTATTAGCTATACTTCTTTTAAAGTATTCACCCTTTTTTGTTTTAAATCGTTATTATGCCATCATATGTTAAAAGAGTTTGATGATCTTAATTTATTGTTACACAATATTAGAAAATTATGAATAAAGAAGCATATCAGATTATACTGTATTACTTATTAGTTTTCGAGAAAATAACATTGAATGCTTAATTTTATCATTTGTTATAAAAACAGATTTATACCCAAAGTCTCCTTCGGCAAGCATTCCAATATATTTTAATTAAGAGTGATTGCAATACCGTTTTATGCCTTCCTCAAATAAATCAGCTCCATTTTCTAGTTTATAGCCACAAGTGGTTATGATAGCTAACTTTTTGCCATTCCAAAGAGAAGGCCCTTATTCATTCCATACACCAAACGGTCTAACCGTGATTTCATAGGTGGTGTACAGTACCATGAATAAATAGGTGTAGGCAAAATAACGACATCGCTGTCATATATTTTGTTGAAAATATTCTGCACATCATCAGAATATCGACATCCAAAAATTGTCCAGTCCTTTTGACAGCTCCGACAAGTAGTGCAAGGTTCAATATGTTTATCATAAAGCCAAATTAAATCATACTGAACTTACTGAAGTTTAAGTTCTTCAATAAATAAATTAAATAATTTGGATGTATTTTCATTTTTACGAGGGCTTCTAATAAGAATACAATATTTCATTTTATACCTCTATTTGTTAATAAATAATTACATTAAAACTAAGAAGAATGCAATAGGTCACATAAATAACCAATCCGACTCAACTATTAAGAATATTATACCATCAAAGTTAAAGTTTTAAATATAAAGTATTTCTAATACTTTATATATTACACCTAAAAAACGAAAGTTTATGATAGGATCTTTTAGAATGAATTCTTCGTTCTAAAAGATATTAAATGCGCTAATTCCATACTAGGCAATATTGCATAAATAAAAATACAACACTATAATGGATTTATATATTAGCTATTAAGCAAGATTAGTATTTGGATAGCCTAAGCCTTCCAAATACATCTTGCTTGGAGGGAAATCCCCCTCCAAGACCACCCCAAGAAATAATGCTTTTTATAAAAGGAGTTGAAAAAAATGGACCAAAATAGAACTAGAAATAAGCAAATAATTTTACGAACAACTGAAAAAGAATTCGAGATAATACAAAAAAAAGTTGAAAAAGCTAAACTAAAACAAAATGATTTTTTACTCAAATGTGCATTGCAAAAGGACATAATTGTGTTTGAAGGATTGAAAGATTTAATTTTAGAATTAGTTCGAGAAGGCAAAAATTTAAACCAAATTGCAAAAAAAATAAATCAAAATGATAGTAGTTTTGATCTAACTGAAATTACAAAGTTAAAAGAAAAACTAATAGATCTTTGGGAAGTTGTTGAAGAAATTTTAAAGGAGGTAAAAAATAATTGGCTATAGTAAAAAGTTTACCTGCCACTAAAACATTAAGCAATCAATTAAAATATTTGCAAAAGGAAGGTAAGACCAGGGAAGATTTAAAAGAAGGAATTAACTGTAATTTTGAAAATATAGAAAGAGAATTTAATACTATAAAGCTTTTACATAGAAAGTCAGATGGAAAACAATATTATCATTTTACTCAAGCATTTAGTCCAGAAGATAATATAACTCCTGAAAAAGCAAATATGTTAGGTAAAGAATGGATACAAAATAATATTAAAGATCACCAAATTTATATAGTAACGCACATTGATAAAAGTCACATACATAATCATTTTGTAATAAATAGCGTAAATATGGAAACTGGGAAAAAGCTACAAATTAGTCCGAAAAAACTTTTTGAAATGAAAAATGATAGTAATAGAATTTGTGAAAGAGAAGGATTAATTAAAATAGATATAAATAAAAAAGCTGATATTAAAAAAACAATGGCAGAGCTCGGTATGGAGCTAAGATCTATAACAACATGGAAAGATGAATTAAGGCGATGTATAGATTTTGCAAGGGAAAGAAGCAATAACTTAAAGGAATTAAAAGAGAATCTAAAAAGTAACTTTAAGATTCTAACTAGGGCAACTAAAAATAGTATTAGTTTTAAGCATCCAGATCAAGGAAAGTCAGTAAGGGGTAAAAATTTAGGGAACAAATTTACGAAGGAGGAATTAGAGAATGGGTTTATTAGACAAGATACAGGAATTAGAGGAGAAAGAGTCCAAGGAGATAATCCAAGAGGATCACAACAATCAGTTAAGCAAACTACAAGAGCAGAGCATGAAGGCGAGAATGGAGTACGAAAACACACTTCTAAAAGAGAGCTTGGAAACATCGAAGCTACAATACGAAGAATTGAACAAGGAATCAAAGAAGATCCTAAACGAAAAACTACAAGAAATAATGAAGATCTACGAACTAACAAAGCAACAAGTCCAGGAGTTGAAAACAAGCAACGAGATGTTAAACCAGGGAATAGACCAACAATTGAACGAATTAAGTCAAAAGTGCGAAAAAACGATGAAGAAATTGAGCGATGAGAACTATAATATGCTTAGCAAAATTAACAAGCATTTATTTGGCATCTTTAAGGACAATACAAAGCGTATAAACAATGCAACTACCGAGACAGTAGAAAAGTGTCAAGAACTTCAAGAAAGCGCTGGGAAACGTTCTAAAAGCTATTTTGATCGAAAGAAAATAATTGACTGGCTTGTATATATAAACCTCGGATTAACCCCTGTTTTTTTAATCCTTTTATACTTAAAAAAATAGAAACAAATAAAAAATCAGTTTCTTAAGGAACCACTCATTAGCATGTTTATTTTACCTTCTCTACTGCTCCAAGTCAATAATAAAAATTTGGAGGAGATATTAATATTAAGAAGCTTTAAAAAAAGAGAATTTCTAATGTTTAAAACTTCTTAAATTTCACTGCAATCGTTGATGCGTATACATG
>JGI24145J26757_10000505_pt1 | contig 15662 bp, 16 predicted proteins | sample BarGraIncu01122A_FD_26757 | JGI IMG/M metagenome (IMG submission 26757) | reverse complement strand
TGCGGCGGTGTTGACAAGCCCACGATAAAGGCAATCGGTCCCTTCAGCCCAAGTCTTTGCAGATTTTTCAGAAAAAATGTTTGGCATTCCCCGAAAGATTTGCCAAAAAAATGCGCTATTCAGGAATTGAAGTCAAATGTCATTTTGCCAGGTCAAATCACCCTCATAATTTTGAGCTCCATAAAACCATTGAAAACATTGCCATGAACGTGGCATTCCCTTGTGTTTTAAAAGTGGTGGTAGGTGATGGATTCGAACCATCGAAGGCATAGCCAGCAGATTTACAGTCTGCCCCCGTTGGCCACTTGGGTAACCTACCACATGAGGGACTCAGATTAAGCCAAACTGCCCCAGCCTTGTCAATCCACACGTAAATTCGATTCGTCCTCGTCCTCCTCCTCGTTCTCGAATTCATTGGGTTTTGGGGACGACGACGAGAACAAGGACGATTACGATTTGGATTCAACCACAGTTGCAAATGCTCTTTGCTCCTCTTAGCCTGAACAGATGTTCGATTCGTTAAGCGGCAAGCTCCAGAACGCCTTCCGCAACCTGCGCGGGCTCGGAAAAATTTCCGAGTCCAACGTCACCGACGCCCTCCGCGAGGTCCGCATGGCGCTGCTGGAAGCCGACGTGAATTTCAAGGTCGCGCGCGATTTCATCGAGCGCGTCAAAACCAAGGCCATTGGCGCGGAAGTCGTCCAAAGCGTCCAGCCTGGCCAGCAAATCATCAAGATCATCTACGACGAGCTCGTGGACCTGCTCGGCTCGACCAACGCCGGGCTGAATCTCAGCGGCAACCCCAGCAGCGTCCTGATGGTCGGTTTGCACGGTTCGGGCAAAACCACATCGAGCGGCAAACTCGCACGGTTGCTTCAAAAACAGGGACGCCAGCCGTTGCTCGTGGCTGCGGACGCAAACCGCCCGGCGGCGATGGATCAATTGGAAACGCTCGGCAAGCAGATTGAAATTCCCGTCTTCGTTAAACGCGGTGAAACGGATGTTTTGAAAATTGCACGCGAAGCCCTGGATTTCGCCAAAGCCAGCAGCCGTAACGTTTTGATTTTCGACACTGCCGGACGATTGCAAATTGACGCGCCGCTCGTGCAGGAACTCGTCCGGTTGCGCGACCTCGTGAAGCCGCAGGAAATTCTGCTCGTGCTCGACGCCGCCACCGGCCAGGAAGCCGTCAACGTCGCCACGCATTTTGACCAGGCGCTGCAAATCACCGGCTCCATTTTGACGAAGCTCGACGGCGACGCGCGCGGCGGCGCGGCATTGAGCCTGAAAGCCGTGACCGGCAAGCCCATCAAGTTCGGCGGCATGGGTGAAAAACTCGACGAGTTCGAGCCGTTTCATCCCGAACGCATGGCGTCGCGGATTCTCGGCATGGGCGATGTCGTCAGCCTGGTCGAGAAGGCCGCCGAAACCGTGGATCTGGACGATGCGAAGCGCATGGAAGAAAAGATGCGCAAGGGCCAGTTCACGCTGGAAGATTTTCTCGAGCAGTTGCGCCAGATGAAAAAGCTCGGTTCGCTGGAATCCATCGTTGGCATGTTGCCCGGCGGCGCGGAGATGTTGAAACAGCAGGGCGACCTGTCAAAGCAGGAAAAGGAATTCAAGCACATGGAGGCGATGATCTGCGGCATGACGCCCAAGGAACGTCTGAACCCCGCCATCCTCAACGCCAAGCGCCGCGTGCGCATCGCCAAAGGCAGCGGTGTGAGTGTGACCGAAATCAACACGATGCTGAACAAGTTCAGCCAGATGCAGCAAATGATGAAGAAGATGGGCAAGTTTTCGAAAATGATGGCGAAGATGGGTGGCGGCCTGCCGGGGATGTTGCGGAGGTGAAAATAATTCAGGCACAATGAAACTTTCCAACGGCAACCGCGCAGACCTCGGCACAAAGCTGGAAGATTATTCGTTGAACCCATTGCATCGGCACGGACAGCACAAGGCGCGCGTGTTTGAATCCGCACTCGGAATCACATTGGCCAACAAAGGAGTTTTGTCGCGAGCACTGCTTGCAGCAGCAAAAAATTCAAACGAAGTGGCAGCTCTTGGCGACAATGGTTTCGGCGAAACTTACGTCTTGCGTTTTCGTCTCGCGACCGAAAAAGGCGCGGCGACTGTTTTGAGCGCATGGATTATTCGCCACAATGAGGACTTTCCAAGACTGACGACCTGTTTTATAGTATAAAGCGATGAACAATGGCATACAGATGCACGATGTCGTCGTCCTGCTGGAAGATATGCGGACGAAACATTTTGAAACCGGCCAGCCGCTGATGCTCCGGCGTGGCCAGGTGGGAACTGTCGTGATGACCTACGACGGCAGCGCGTTTGAAGTGGAGTTTGCCGGACGCGATGGCCGGGCGTATGCGTTGCTGCCCGTTGCTGCGGAAAAACTCATGCTGTTGAAAGACACGCCTGAACTGGCGGCGGCGTAAAAAAGTTCCAAAAATGATGGCCCGCATGGGCGGCGGCTTGCCGGGGATGCTGGGCCGACGTTGATTCAATTATCTTTCAACAAACTTCGGTCAGCTTAAAAAAGACTTTTAAGTCGCTGCAACTTCTTGTTGAAAAATTCAATTGCAGGTTGGTGAGTCAAGACACGTCGTTCCTCATGAATTGCAGTGTAGAAAGTTTTCCCGGTTGACGTTTCCAAGTGAGGCAACTCTGCTATGATTCCATTGCCTTCACAACCCGGCATAATTGAAACATGGAGTTTTTCTAAATTGGATTCGGCTTCGAGTTGAATTTTAAGGCCAGCGCGTTGCAGCAAATCTTCATAGCTTGCTGAACGCAAAATTTCAGTCACCAGTTGTTGTGGTGGAATTTGCAGAGACCTAAAAATGGCAGCCAAAGGAGAGAATTCATATCTGGCAAGAAGCCGGATTAGTTTTTGTTCAAGCGTTTCTTGGCCGCTAAATTCTGTAGATGGTCGCCTGATGATTACGTCGCCTTCGGCCGTGGTTTCCTCAATGCCAGAACCGAATGGCGCACCAATCTTAAATTCTGGCTTCAATCCCAATTCTTTTCCCCAGCGGTTAAACGCTGGGCGAGCTACGAGTTTAAGGGCGTTCCGGTAACAACACCCGAAATCTCGAACAGCCTTGCGGAAATCGAACTCAAAAATTGCATAACTGCTTTTGGCGGCATATCGGTCAAAGTCAACCCGATCATGCCAGTGAGATTTCTTTGTTTTTTGCCTTATGTTGTGATGCGCAAAAACTGCGTTGAGCCAAAGATCAACAAGTTGTTTCGCAGTTAACCCTGCCCCGGAGCAATAAGGTGATTTTTCAATTCGTTGATGTTCTCTTCGAAGCCAATCAATAAAAAGATCGCCTTCATACTTTCTGATGAGTTTAAGCACGTCATAGAAATATGACGCCTCTTTTTCGAGCCAAATGCGGCGGAAACTGACCAACGCCGAGCGAAAATGAAAACGGTCACCAAGCACTGCAATTATTTTATCACCTCCATGGCTAACGAGCTTTAATTGATCATCTGGACTGAAAAATGGTTCATTCTCAAGTTCAGTTGCTGCCTCAATAAAAGCTGCAAGAGAATTGACTTCAAATTGAGTCGGAACAGTTGGCTTCTTATCCATTTAAGGGTTTACCTACGTTGATTCCGTGCTTCAAGCAATAAGCCGAGTTGTCCACGTATTTTTCCGCCCACCATTTCAGTCCGGCGCGTTCCTTTTTTGTCAATTTACGCACGACTTTCGCCGGGGCGCCGAGGACGAGCGACCCTGCCGGAATTTTCATTCCCTGCTTCACCAGCGCCTTCGCGCCGATGAGTGATTGTTTGCCGATGACCGCGCCATCCAAAATCACCGCGCCCATGCCCACGAGCACTTCGTCACCGACTTCGCACGCATGGACAATCGCACCGTGGCCGACGGTGACCCAGTTGCCGACGAGGCACGGGAAATCATCCGCGAGGTGCAGCACGGCGTTATCCTGGATGTTCGTGTGATGGCCGATGACAATGCGGTTGATGTCGCCGCGCACCACGGCGTTATACCAAACGCTCGAATGCGCGCCGAGCGTCACGTCGCCGATGACCCCCGCAGTTTTGGCGATGTAAACGCCCCGGCCGAGCTTCGGTTTCTTCCGCAAAAACGTGTCCAGTTGGATTGAAACGTTCGTCCTTTTGAGTTGCACAGGGCAATGTTGCGTCCAGCCAGCCCACAGATCAAGCGCGGCTGTTTCTGAATCAGGTTATGCCGCCGCCGTTGGGGTTTTCCCTCCAAACAGGCTCTTGACCCATTGCCACACGGTGTGCAGGCCGGCCGGGCGCACGTCCACGAAGCTGTAGATGGCGACGAGTTGTTCCTCGTGCGAACGATAACGCGGTGGCAGCAGAAGCGAGATGCGTTCGCTGTCGCCGTCGAGCTGGAAAATTTCGGAAAAGAACGCGCCTTTGCCGACGGCATATTTGGCTTCAGGCAGCGCGAGGGTGCAGGCGGGCAAAACCAGCCANGGGCGGTAGTTGAGGACGAGATGGCCTTTTTCATCGCGGCTCAATTTGCCGTAGGTGCGGGCGGGGATTTTGTTGATCTTGCGGCCGAGGAACATTTTGTTCGCGGTCTTGTCCGGCGTGAAGCGGTTGCACCGGCGGGTCACAAAATCCCAGACGAACATGAGGCCGAAGTGCGAGAGGCGGAACGACCAGCCGGCGATGAAATAGCAAAAGCCGATGATGATGAGCGCCCACGCCGCGCCAATCCACGGGTTGGCCCAGGAACTGACGACGATGCTCGCGATGATGGCCGTGCGAAACGCCTTGAGCGCCGCGTCAAACACCGTGAACGGGCTGAGCAGGATGAGGATGTTGATGGCATTGGACGCGAGGAAGACGATGAAAAACGCGACCATGGCGACCGGCACGATCAGGGCGTTATAAAGCCACGAGAGATCAATGGCGGCAAAACCGGCGGCACTCAACCATGCGCCATCGCCGCTGCCACTGCTGGAATGAAAGATCGAGGCGGCGATGGGCACAAATGCGCCGGTCGCGACGAGGCCGCTGATTTTGTGTTCGACGGTTTCCGCAACGTCAAAAGGTTTTTTCAATACCGCCGGCAAAGCCACGCCAGCGGAGTCTTTCAAAAAGCATGCGCCGACGAGCAGCAGGGCGGGCACCCAAAACATCGGGTTGGCAAACCAGGGGAGTCTGGCTTTCTGTTCGGGCGTTCGGGCGTGGAAATATTGCCAGGCTCCGACCGCGCCCACACCCATGAGTGGCGAAATCGCAACCCCGGTGATCAGGGAAATGGTCTGGGCAAGTTGCTGGCCGAGCAAGTTTTTGTCCGTGGTCGCGGCAATGTCCGATGTGCCGGCGCGGGCGGTCAGCAAAGATAAACCGAGCCCAATGACGATGAGGGTCAGCAGGCGCTTCTTCATGCGCGCAGATTGGCGGGTTTGGGCCGGTTGTAAAGTCCGGTTGAATTGTCAATTTACATTTTGTGCAAACGGCTTTGCGGGCTAGAATGTCCCCGTAATATGAAGAAACCTGTTTTGCAACGTCCCGCGCCGCCCCGCCGGAGATTGCCGCGCTCTTTCAAGGATTTAACCCCGTCCAAACATTTCAATCCGCGCACGTTTTTCCGTGAACTCGTCTGGAAAGCGCTGCTCACGCCGCGGGTGGGCCAGTCGCGGCACCCGGTTTTTCCGAAGCTCATCCATGGCCAGGTCGCAATCACCTGGATTGGCCACGCGTCGTTTCTGATCCAGTTCACGGACCTGAACGTTTTGATTGATCCGAATTTTGCGAACTGGCTGTTTTTTTTGAAGCGCATCAAACGCTCCGGCCTGAAAATTCAGGACCTGCCGCGGATTGATCTGGTGCTGCTCACGCACGCGCATTTCGATCATTTTCACAAACCGACGTTGCGCCGGCTGCCGCAGCCGAAAATCGGCGTCATGCCGCGCGGCGTCGGTGATCTGGCGCTAAACCTCGGTTTTGCGCGCATCATCGAACTGGATTGGTGGGAAAGCTTTTCGCAACGCGATTGGAAGGTGACCTTCACGCCGAGCCGGCATTGGGGCGCGCGAGTGCTGCGCGACCAGCATCGCGGTTACGGCGGTTTCCTGCTCGAACATCAAGGCCGCAAAATTTATCACGCGGGCGACAGCGCCTATTTCGACGGCTTCAAGGAAATCTACAAACGGCTCGCGCCGGAAATCGCGTTATTGCCGATTGGCACGTATCATCCGGAATCGTTTCGCCGCGTTCACATGGGGCCGGACGAGGCGGTGAAAGCGTTCAACGATTTGCGCGCGCGCTGGCTGGTGCCGATGCATTATGGGACGTTCAAATTGTCGTTCGAGGCAATGGACGAACCGCCGCGCTGGCTCCGCGAGATTGCCGTGAAGGAAAACCTCACGCAAAAATTGCGAATGCTTGACGAAGGCGTGCCGGTGGTGTTTTGATCTTGAACATTGCGCCGCCCAAATATGACCGACGACAACGGCAATTCCAACTCATCGCCCCTCGACGCGGTTCGGCGTTACGTTCCACTGGCGGTTTGGGCCATCGTCATTCTGGTCGTTCTTGCCATTCCGCTGAAAATCATTGGCTACGGCTTTTTGCCGGGCGATGACGCGCTGCGGCACGCGGCCAAGGCGGTGAGCGGCAAACCGTGGCCGGAAATTCTGGTGGTGGGTCCCACTTTCCAGATAGATCACAACTTCGGCTGGCATTTTCTGCTGCGGCAAATTTATCTGTGGAACAAATGCAGCACCGAAGGGCTGGTCTTGTTTGCCGTGGTGGCGCTGTTTGCGCTGGTCAACTGGTCGGCGTTGCCGTGGTTAAAGCGGCCGGAGGCATGGTTGATTGCGTTGACGGCGGCGGTGCTCACGTCAGACGTTCCGCTGCGGTTTTTAATCGGGCGGCCGTTTTTGGTGACGATTGCCGGGCTGCTGACCATTCTTTTTGTCTGGCAGGTTCGCGGTTCGTCTCCGCCCAAATGGTGGACGGTGTTGTGGATGGCACCGTTGATTGCCATTTGCACGTTCGTGCACGGAGTGTGGTATCTCTGGATGCTGCCGGTTGCGGCTTTTTTCCTTGCCGGACAATTTCGCTGGGGATTGACGCTGATTGCGGGATGGGTGGCGGGAGCATTCCTGGGCGCTTCACTCACCGGGCATCCGTTTGAGTCCATTTACCAGGCTCTCGTAATGGCATATCGGGCTTTTGGAATGCACATAACACAGCGCACGATGGTCACCGAATTCCAGTCGTCGTCGGGTGATGTTTTCGCGCTGATCCTTCTGGGTGGCCTGTTGATTCTGCGTCAACTGGCCGGTTTGAAGGCGCGACCACTGACCTCCAATCCGGCGTTCTGGCTCGCCTGTCTCGCGTGGGTGCTCAGTTTCAAATCGGTGCGTTTCACAGAAGACTGGGGCTGGCCGGCGCTGATGGTTCTGGTCACTTGCGATTTGCAACTGCTCCTGCAAGCACGATTCGCGGCGGACTCTTTCAAGCGCCTGGCGCTGACCTGCGGACTTGCGGCAGTAACGTTCCTTGTCATCACCAACGATCACAACAGCCGCTGGACGTATAATCTGACCCAGCAATATCTCACGCAGGACAATCCCGACCTCAACGGCTGGTTGCCGGAAAAAGGCGGCATCATTTATTCCGCGGACATGACGATTTTTTATCAGACATTTTTCAAGAATCCCAACGCGGACTGGCGATACATTCTTGGCTATGAGCCCGCCCTGATGCCCGATGAAGATTTCCAGGTGTATCACAAAATCCTGTGGAATTTCGGCGATGCCAAAGCCTACAAACCGTGGGTGGACAAAATGCGCCCGCAAGATCGCCTCGTCCTGCGCGGCGGCAGGGGCAGCTTGCCGAACATCTCGCAATTGGAATGGGAGTATGGCGTCAGCGGCATCTGGATTGGACGTGTGCCGCGCATCCCGCAGAGCGGGACGCCGCCACCGACCATTCCCGCAACGGCGACGCGCGAAACTTCAACCAATTCGGTGAATTCAGCGAAGTGAGAGCCCGTCGAATTTTTTGGCCAGCGCAAAATCCTTTCCCGTCAAACCGCCTGCGTCGTGCGTTGTGAGCGCGAGCGTCACCTTGTTCCAGCGGATGTCAATGTCCGGATGATGCCACGCTTTCTCGGCGAGTCCGGCGACGGCATGGACAAATTTTATCGCGGCGGGGAAATCATTGAACTGATACTTCCGCGCAATCGTCGCGCCTTTTCTTTTCCAATCCGGCACGGTGGCGAGCGCGGTTTTGACCTCAGGAGCGCTGAGTTTTTTCATGAGTAACAGATGGCGCAGGTTGGCCGGATTGCCAATGGCCAATGCCTGCTCGTCCTTGAAGCCCCTCGGAAAATCGAGGACGAGCGCGAGGACGAGGATGGAAAGTGAAGCGAATCAGAACCATTCCTTGCGTCCGTCCACGTAAGTGCGCACAAACTCTTCGTCGGACTTGCACAGGTAAATGATGCCTTCGATGAGGCCGATGATGTGTGTCACCACACCGGCAATGCCGCAGGTCAGGATCGTCACCAGCAGCATGACCAAACCTGCGCCGGTGTAACCGAGAATGAATTTATGAATGCCGAGCGAGCCGAGCAGAATCCCGCAAACGCCGGCCGGAATTTTGTTTGACGCTCGTGGTGCGACGGCGGACGGAGGCGGCGCGATCGGCGGCGGCACCATCTTCAGATCGGCGGCAAATTCCAAAAGCGAGCCCAGCGGTTTCCATTCCTGGGAACCTTCCATTTGAACCGGCGTTTGGGCGTTGACGCGGTTCTCGGCAATCCAGCGCCGCATTTCCTCCACGCTTGCCGGGCCGTATGGCCGCCCGTCCGTTCCGATGATTTTATACATAACGCGCCTTTCTTGTTTCAGTTGCCGTCACGAAAATTTCACGACTGCTTCGGCGGTTTGCCGGGTAAATCCGCCATCCGTGGCGGAATGGGTTTTGGTTCAACTTGCCCGTCCGCTTTTGCCTGACGCAACAAACTTAAACTCGTGACCACCGACCACAACCAGCTTGCGCCGAAAAATAACAGCCCCCACTTCCACATCCAGCCGGATGAATCTGGCGGAACCGGCTCGCCGAGCTGCCGGAGAAAAACGCGGTGGAACAATTCAAACATCCAGCCCACGATCAAAACAAAACCCGCCAGGGCGATTAACAGTTGACCGATTCCGGCAAAAAACCGCCGCGCCATCAACGAGCCAAGCCCTGGAGTCGCAAATAGATTCGTCAAAAGGCACGTCCAAGCTCGGGCGTGGCTTAAGGGTCGGGCGGGCCGGATGGTCATGGTTCATCGTCCGAATTGCGACTTCACTTCCGGCTTGTTCAAAACCACCAGCGCCCAAATGCCGAAGGGCAGCCCAAGAACACAACACGGCGTCAGGCAGGGGATCATTGCCAGAATGGCGGCGGCAAATACGAATTCAAAACTTCGCAAAGACTGCATCTTCGCCGCGCCGATCAAAACCAAAACCGACATCGCCAGGCCAAAAAGACTGTTGATAATGCCCAGCGGTCCATAGGCCAAATGCAGCAATTGCTGCACTTGGGGATCGTTAAATTGCGGTATTCCGGAATAAAGCTGACTCACATCTGAACGAAAAAGGATCAATTTTACCAGACTCCACAGGGCCAAAACCAAATTGAGAATGGCTGCCACTTTAAGTCCGATGGCGGGGCCTTTGACCAGTTGCAAGGCTGCGTCGTGTCCACCACTCGCGACTGCCACGGGCGAACTGAAAGGCGGCGGCGGGGCAGAACTGGCGGCCAGAACATCGGCAAATTCAGGAAACGCCGAGAGCGGACGCCATTCCGTGTCGTTTTCCTCCCGCATCAAAGATTGTGCATTAAGCCGGCTGTCGGCAATCCACCGGCGTATGTCGTCCGCCGTGACCGAGCTGTATGGTTTTTGATCGCCGCCGATGATGGTGTAGGTCGCCATAATTTTGTCCCGTGTTTGCCGACTTCTAGTTCATCGCACGCAACGACGCAAGCCGTTTCGCTGTAGCGGCGGTCTATGACCGTCGCTGATTTTCGGCGCTCATACAGTGGCGCTACAATTTCACGTGTTGCGCACGAACAACTTTCCCGGCAGTTGCTTGACCACGTGCTTCATTTCCAGACCCAGCAATGCCACGCTGACCGCCGAACTCGGCAAACTGCTGCGCCGGATGACTTCGTCAATGCTCGATTCCTCGTTGTTCAACGCGTCATAGACGAGTTTTTCGTTTTCGGACAGGGTGATGGCCGGGAGAACGCCGGTTTCGCCCGGCGACGGCGGACGATTGCTCGCCGGAAACAAATACTCGAACTCGCTCAAAACATCCTCCGCGCCTTCGCACAGCTTCGCGCCTTTTTTGATCAAGTCGTGACAGCCCTTGCTGCGCGGCGAATCAATCCGTCCGGGCACGGCAAAAACCTGCCGTCCATATTCCGTCGCAAAATTCGACGTGATGAGCGCGCCACTGTACAGGTCCGCTTCCACGACAACCGTGCCAAGCGTCATGCCGGCAATGATCCGGTTGCGGATGGCGAAGGATTGTTTGTCACCGTTGCGGTTGAAGGGGAATTGCGTGATGACCGCGCCGGATTCGGCAATGCGCCCGAACAATTCCGCGTTCTCCGGCGGGAACACGATGTTGATGCCCGTGCCGAGCACGCAAACCGTCCGTCCTTTTGCCGCCAACGCGCCCTGATGCGACGCCGTGTCAATCCCGCGCGCGCCACCGCTCACGACCGTCACGCCGACGTAGGCCAGTTGATATGCCAGTTTGCGCGCGGTCTCGATGCCATAATGCGTCGTCATGCGCGAGCCGACCATCGCCACCGCATTTTTGTCCTTCGCGGTCAGCGCGCCTTTGACGTAAAGCACCAGCGGCGGGTCGTAGATTTGGCGGAGCGATTCGGGGTAATCCTCGTCGCTTTGAATCAAAACGTGACTGCCGAATTCCTGGATGCGTTTCAATTCACCGGTGAGGTCAACCGTTTTCTCCCAACTGGCAATCGCCCCGGCGGTCTCCTCGCCGATGTTGCGGACGCGACGCAGTTCACTCTGGGACGCCTGAAGAATTTTTGGCGCGTCGCCGAAATGTTCCAGCAGCAGCCGCGCGCGCACCGGGCCGACATGCTCGATGAGGTTGATGGCTATAAGCGCCTCGCGCGAATCCATCCGGTTTGCATAACGGGTTGTGATTTTTGACGCAAGCCAAAGTTTGCCCGTGATTGCATATCGCCGGTTTTCTGTTACTTGATTGCCGTGCCTGATCCCAGTCTGTTGCTCCTCATTCCGGCTTACAACGAGGAGCGCCGCATCGAACCGGTGCTGCGCGACTATGCGCAATTTTTCGGGAAAAATTATTCCGGCAAATTTCAGCTCGTCGTCGTGCTCAACGGCTGCACGGACAACACCATCGGGGTCGTCCGGCGTGTCGCGGCGGAATTTCCGGTGGTTCTTCGGGCGCTGGAATTTAAAGAGCCGATTGGCAAGGGCGGCGCGCTCATCGAAGGCCTCAAGCTCGCATCCTTCGGCGATTTGATCGGTTACGTGGATGCCGACGGCGCGACGACGCCGCGGGCGTTCCTGGATTTGGTCCGGCACATTGGCGACGCGGACTGCGTCGTCGGCTCGCGCTGGCTGCCGGACTCGGTCATTCATCAATCGCAGACCGGCGACCGGCGATTCGCCAGCCGGGTGTTTCACACCATCGTGCAACTGTTCTTCCGGTTAAACATCCATGACACGCAATGCGGGGCAAAGGTGATGAAGCGCGAGGCGGTGGAAAAAATCCATTCGAATTTGCGCATCGCCGACATGGCCTTTGACATCAACCTGCTGGTCTCGCTCAAGCGCGCCGGTTATCGCATCCGCGAGGTGCCGACCGAATGGACGGATCAAGCCGGCTCAAAAGTCACGCTGTTCCGTTCCTCGCTGACGATGTTCCTTTCCGTCGTGCGCATCCGGCTGATTTACTCGCCGTTTTACAAATGGTTGCGTCCGTTGCGTCCGCTGGAAGGCTGGATTTACANNAAACTNCGCGCGCCGCGACCGTTGCCGGGACCAAGGGAAACAAAGATGGAAGATGGAAAATAGAAGCTGGACGCCGCCATCTTCCATCCTCAATTCTCCATCCTCGCTTTGGATTTGGCGCCCCACGTGAACCCTGCGCACACGGCCAGCAGCAACAGGTTGAAAACTCCGAGCGTCTGAAGCATCATCCGCAACCCAACTTGCGGGTCGGCCAGATTTCCCGCGTGCCGGCCAACCACTGCCAGCGCTACGCCGTAGGCCGCCGCCAGCACCGCCAGCGCCGGCACAACACGAAAATTCGCCCGCGCGAGCAGATTATTGATGAGCACGTTCGCCAGTGCCAGCGGCACCATCGCCCACGCATACCACGGCAGCACCGACGACGCGACCTGCACAAAGGTATCGTTGTAAAACTGCTTGACGATCCATGGCCCCAGAATGCACAACCCGCCCGCTCCGCCCGCCGCCAAAATTCCCGTGCCGAGCAGCACCGGTCCGAGCAGGCTGTTTTTTTCCGACCGCGCCGCACTGTGCACAATTTTCGGAAACATCACCGTCGCCAGCGGCAGCACCAGCCACAGGAGCGCGCGCGACAATGTTCCCGCGCCGACGTAAAATCCCGTTACGTCGCCGGGGAAATACCGCTTTACGAATATGGTGTCCGCCGTGAGGAAAAATTGAACCGCGCCGAATCCCAGCATCAGCGGAATGATTTGCGCCAGCAAACTCCGCCAGTCAAACGGGTGCGCCGGCAATTGCCACAACGACCGCGTTTGCCAGATGCCAATGCCGACCGCGACGGCCAGTCCCAGACAAACACCCGTCATCATTCCCGCCGCATAACCGCCCAGCAGCAATACGATAAACGCCGCCAAACCCAATCGCCCCACGCCGTTAAAAATGTTCGACCAGCCCAGCCAGAGAAAACTTTGCTGCCCTTGCATCACGCCCCAAAACATCGGCAGCCAGAGCGAAAGCAAAATGACCGGCAGCGTAATCCACAATCCGGCGGGATTCGTAATTTGCCAGCGGTGCAAAATATCCGTCTGCCAGACCCATGCGCCGCACGCCACGGCCAGCCACAGTCCAAATGTCCCCAGCCAGGCCAGCCGGATCATGCCCGCCAGTTCACGTTCCCGGTTCGTGGCCAGCGCCTTGGCCGTCTGTTGCGCGAACACCATCTGCAACGGCATGTTCGGCACGCACATGACCACCGCCAGCAACACGCCGAACACGCCATATTCCGCCGCTGGTATTTTTTTTGCGAGCAGATGGACCGCCCACATCAGTCCGCCGCCTCCGACGCTGGCGATCATCAACCAGCCGCTTTGCCGGAAAAAATGCCCGTGCTGCGAAGTTGAAGTCGCCGGAGTCGCGGCGGTTTGAGTTTTCTCTGCAAGCATGAGTGTTGGAAAATACGATGCCGGCCCCGTTCAGGGAAGCGATTTTAGAAAGTTCAAAAGCAGATTTTTGCCGCGCTCCAGCGAATCCAGCGAAATCCATTCGTCCGCCGTGTGCGCCTGCGCAATGTCTCCCGGCCCAAACACCACGCTGGGAATGCCGCCCCGGGACAATACCGCCGCGTCGCAGAAAAAATCGACACCCACCGACCGGGCTTGGCCGACGCTCCGCAAGAAGCGCCGGACCAACGGCAGCTTCGGACTTGTTTCCAGGGGCAGGCAGGACGCGAGCTTCGTGCTGGAAATTTTCGCCGACAATCTTTTCGCGCGCAGCAACACGGCAATTTCCCGTCGAACGCTCGTTTCCGTTTCACCCGGCAACGTCCGCCGGTCAATGGTGATGACGCAACGGTCAGGCACGATGTTCGGCTGTGTGCCGCCGCAAATCGTGCCGACGTTCACCGTCGCCGTGCCGAGCAGCGGATGCCGGCGTTTTCGCAACCGCATGGCGTAATCGGTTTCGAGCATGTCCACGATGCGCGCCATTTCGTGGACGGCGTTTTGACCGAGCTGCGGCGTCGCACCATGCGCCGCGTTGCCGCGCGTTTCGAGTTGAAGCCACAAATCGCCTTTATGCGCGGTGACGACCTGCAATCGCGTCGGTTCGCCGATGATGGCCAAATCCGCCTTGAATCCGCCGGCGGTCAGCGCACGCGAACCGGCCTGGGCGTTTTCCTCGTCCACCAGCCCGGCGAAGACAATTTCAGTTTCATTCGGGCGCGACTTTGTGTTCGCCAGCCCGCAAAGCGCGGTAAGCATCGCGGCCACGGAACCTTTTGTGTCGCACGCGCCGCGCCCATATAGCCGCCCATTTTTCCGGCGCGGAATAAGTTGCGAATCATCAGCGCCAACGGTGTCGAGGTGTGGCGCGAGCAGGATGGTTTGGCGGATTTTATTTCGTGGCAGCAATCGCGCGATGACATTGGAACGGCCGAGCGCGACTTTTTGAAATTCAACTTCGAGTCCGGCGCGGGCGGCAACCGTGGCGAGAAAATCCGCCACGTTCTTTTCTCCAAATTTGGCAGTAGCGCGGCTCCGCCGCGCCTTGCGGAACGAAGGCGGGATTCACGCTGGGCAGCGCGATGAGTTCGGCCAGGAGTTTTTCCGTGCGCGTCATGGCTTCAGAGTGGCACAGGCTTCCAGCCTGTGAAAAGTAATTACTCCACAGGCCGGAGGCTGCCACTCAAAACCAAACTCGCAGCTTTTGCCGGCGAACGGCAAAGGCTGTAAAACCTGAAATCCTCACGCTGGACAAGCTATTCCAACCGAAATACAGTCAAAACATGAACAATGATAAGCTGCACAACGCGCCGTCCATTACCTGTTCGGCCTCGTGACCATGAAAACACGAACACTTCTGTTTGCGTCAATAGTATTGGTTTCATTCGTGGCCTTTGGGCGAATTATTAAAGTCAGTGACCCTAAAACATTGATTGCAGATTCCAAACTTGTGTTTGTAGGACGAGTGCAGTCAGTAAAGCCGTCAGACAATAGGACGACTCTTAGCTACCCGACGTGGGAAGGCGTCTCGTTCCAATGGCTGAGGGTGGAGGTTAAGGTGCTAGAGCCATTCAAAGGTGTTCGGAAAGGTGACGTCGTGCATACGATGATGCTGTCCATGGACAAGAGCAAAGAGCCCGGTATGTATAGCCCTCCAGGGATGCTCGAACCAGACAAAGACGATGTTTTTTTTCTTTGTCTGGCGCCTACAACAATAACGAATGTATTTGCTGCTCTTGCCGCTCCGTTTGACGAGAACCTATCAGTTTTCGCGTTACACCGAAGTCAAAGAACAGAAGATTTCAGAGATTCCACGAAGCGATGGCTTTCACGTGACAAGCGGTTCGCGTTAATTTGGGGTCTCGTTAATGAGGCCGGGGAGATACTCCCCGATGGCGCGGCACGGCTACGCGACGCTTACGCTACGGAAATTGGAAAGGTGCCGACGAACAATGTGATTTATTTGGAGTGGGAAACCTACACCAATCAATCCGGCTGGCGGTCGGATGTGCCCAAGGGGTTTTCTCCAAAGACGAACTCGAATAGTAGATAGGGGAAAGGTGGCGTAGGAAGGCGGACGCGAGGCCAAATACCTAAACAGGTTGTAAAATCTGTTCTTCTTTGCGTCCTTTCCACCTTGCTTCGCTTCG
>JGI24145J26757_10000485_pt1 | contig 16263 bp, 14 predicted proteins | sample BarGraIncu01122A_FD_26757 | JGI IMG/M metagenome (IMG submission 26757) | reverse complement strand
TAAATACAGCATTTATACAGATTTCATTCAAGACATCATATAAAAAGCTTGATAATACCTGGACGGTTCCATCTTTATTGAATTGATTTACTTTTATGCTGTATCTATTCCTTGTTTCTTGCGTATCAGGAATATTAATAGATGAACCATCTATCGCCCAAAGAAGACGTCCGTTCCAGCGTTTTACCAATCCGGATTTATCATAATTCTTATAAAAGAATTTTACGGTTTCATCTTTTAGAGCTATAAATAATTCAGGTTTTATTTTTTTTCTGGCCTGACAAAAAGCACTGGCCGTAGGCATTACATCCAGTAAATTTAAATCATAGAAAAATTTTGTTAATTTGCTATGAATTGATGTTTTCCAACTTCTAAGAATTAATACTGTAGTTTTCCAAAATGGTAGCTTTCTGTTTCGGGTAAAATCAGTATCTTTGAACCTAAAAGCGTCTATTATCAAACTGTTTTTCATAAACTCTCGTAAAAAAGTTATTAAAAGAATATTATTCTTATTTGTCATCTAATGCTATTAGTACTTAACGTCATAAGTAATTGCGCATAAATTAATATACCTTGCTTTATATACCATATAGATAACTGAGGTATATTATGCAAAAATTGGAAATAAAAAATGTCGACATAATGAAAGTATCCATACAACACGAAATTGCTCGGTCCGAAGATTCACGATATGACCATCGATTGCATGCTGTGTTGCTCGTATGCCAGGGACTCAGTTGCCCTGAAGTTTCAAAGATTCTTGGTGATAGCCCAAGGACAATTGAATATTGGGTGAAAGATCTTAACGAAAAAGGGTTTGAAGGATTACGTGAAGAAAAACGTTCCGGCCGTCCCTCTGTTATTGATGGTACACTTCTCAGTAGTATTGATTCGGACTTGAAACAGAATCCCACGTCTTTTGGATATATGAAAAACGTATGGGATGGAAAAATGCTCAGTCATCATTTGAAAGAAAAATATGATATCAAACTTGGGGTACGTCAATGTCAACGTTTATTTAATCAATTAGATTTTCGACTAAGAAAACAATGCCCAGTTATTGCAAATAGCGATGGTGAGACAAAAGCAGAATATAGCAAATGATAAATATCCAATAATATTATTAGGTGTTTATGCGCAATTTATTAAGTCTTAATAGATAATAGGGTAGAACTTTTTTATAGATAATTTTTGGGGAAAAGGAAATTGCAAATCAAATGAACAAATGAATTTTGAAAGCAGACTATAGAAACTGCTTTTTTCACTAACTTAATGACATTGCGCCTGGAGGCGGGAGATAAATTTATGCGATTGCTTCCTGACTTTTGACAGTGCTATTAATTTCACATTCGAAAATTTCAACCCGCTCACAAATTACAGAACTATGTACTATCTTAAAATTATTATATGCTATGTAAAGCTCTTCTATTTTTTTCCCACTTATACCTGCTTTTAACAATTTAACTCTTTCAGGGGGTGTTTCTAACATTGATTTGCCTCCAATCCATTAGAATCCGTTTTTCCCTAATATCTATAATTAAACTTTCTGGTTAATAAATATTATGGTCATGCTCATTACTATAGGGAATCTAAAGGAAGTGTTTCAAGGCGAGGGATTATTCCGCATTTATCCTTGCAGCCTTTATCAATTCCCTGGTTATTTCAGGTAATTTATCACCCAGCTTCCTGGATTTTCTGGGTTTGCAATTTTCAAGAGCATACGCAAAGATAATCGGGATGCCAACCGTTGCGTCTATATATGGAACAACATTTCCCTCTCCTGCTTTGGGTATCTTTCCCCAGGATTTGCCTTCATTTATAGTGGCTCCTGACAGCCCCCCCGTATCCGGGCGGTCAACCGTCACCTGTACAACATAATTTTCACCGGGGCATTCCATCCCGATTATCTGTGAGATCATGGGGCCTGTTTGTTGCAGGAAATTCTTTGGAACTCCGCCCCCCACTTCAAGGACGCCGCGGGGAATATCGTTTATCATGCTATCATGAACGATGGCAGCACTTTCAAGGACATCCATGGTGGGGCTGGGATCGATAAAATTAGCCTTATCCAGGTCATTTGAAGCTGATTTTCTGTTTGAGATGATCGGCAGATAACTTGTGCACATCCCAACAGATGAATCCGCAAAACTGGGGACAAAAACAGGTACTTTATTTTTTGATGCACAGGCGATGAACGAATTTTCAGGGTTATTAGCAGTCTCTAAAACTCCTTCGCCAAGAACCTTATAATAATAGGCGGTCGAGAATTTATCAGGGAATTTATTTTTTTCCGCAGCTTTCCTTGTCAGCGTCTGGATGATCTTATCCTGGGCGATAAGAGTTTTTTGCATATCTATATAAACATCATAAATGCGAACGACATCATTTTCTGCAAGTTCATTGTCGTCAGCCAAATAATCTCCCTGGTGAACGGGAAGTTTGTATGCAAAATGCAGATCATGATAGGTGTTAGCGCCAGTTGTAACGATCCAGTCAATAAAACCTTTCTCCATCATTTTGATGATACCGCCACCCATGCCCACCGGGGTCATAGCTCCCGCCAGTGTTAAACATACGGTTGAGTTTTCATCAAGCATGGCCTTAAAAAGATGACATGCTTCAGCCAGGCGTTTGGCATTATAACCCATGCCGTCAAAAATCTCATCTACGAGTTGCGTTACGGACATTTTGTCATTCATTGCGATTGGCGAAATCATTTTCCCTTTCCAATGATCATGGTTATTGTGTTGCATTTGAAACATCCTTCTCGATACCTTTTCGTTGCCTTATATTCAAATACGCAACGAGGTATTTAAGAATTGCTAATAACGGTTAAAATAACGTAAGGCTGAAAATCAAGAATTGTCTTTGTCCCTAAAGCTTTTTCAAAACTTTAAAATCCATTATAGTGGATATCGGGTAAGTGTCAACATTGATTCCGCTTTCCTCAACAGCTGCCATGATATTTGTCCCCGCATATACTACGACCCCAACTTTTCCGGAATCAACCGGGGCGTTGAGCACAGATTTTCCGGATTCTCCGACCTTCGTAACATCAGCGATCCCCATACTCATTGCAGATCTTAAAATACTTTCAGCCTCCATAACAGATGATGCAGGAATCTCACGCAGGTTCGCCAGAAGTCTTCCCGATCCTGTTTCCACTGCGTCAAGCACTCTTGTCATTTTCTTTGAAATGAATATCTTCATGGGGTCGATAGAAGTGCCATTATAAATAATAATATCCTCAAAACCTGTTGGTTTCCTTTTTTTCACGTCCAATAATCCTCCGTATTTTGGGGTTACAGGAATACCGCTCTTGAGCAAAATCCCATCAATGGTTATGCTGCACATGGTAGCTATGCCTATTTTACCTTCAGGGATATTAAGATCTGAAAAGGAAGTCCCCTCTTCCATTATTTTGATATATGGACTGAAAGAATAGCCTTCATTTATAACATGGCGCATTATTTCCACGGTTTCATCAAGGTCTTTCTTATCGATGATGGATGTGTTGATTATCACATTCCCCTGCTTTGTCTTGAGGTCAAAAGTTGTATCATAGATAAGTTTTTCAATTCTTGTTATTATGAAACCCATCCTGTCACCCACAAGCGCATTCTCAAGTTCTTTTTTCCCGCGCGGGGTGATGATCCGTCCATCGTAGCCCTGGCGCTTGGTAAGACCCCGTTCATCCAGTATTCGTAGGTGATAACGGACACCCCTTTCACCTATGGGGTATCCGCGTTCATTCATTTTGTCGGCTATCAGACGCGCGCCTATTGGCTCCTTGTTTTCATAGAGTATCCGAATTATCTCTATGAGTTTCCTTTGAACCATTGAGTCTATAGTTGTTGTGTTCATTTTTTTATTTTATTGTATTTGTGCTTAGATCAGGTTCAGGTAACGCTTGATCTCCCAGTCATGCACGCTTATTCTATATGCATCCCATTCGGCTCTTCCGAGTCTCATGAAATCTTCATACACATGTTCACCAAGTGCATTCCTTATAATGCTATCTGTTTCAAGATTATCCAGCGCTTCCTTAAGACTCCCTGGCAATGATTCTATCCCATGCGCTTTTCTTTCTTCATCATTAAGGTGGAAGAGATTAAGGGTGGTTGGCTCTCCCGGATCGATCTTGTTCTCTACCCCATCAAGACCTGCCATAAGAATAACGGCAAATGAAAGGTATGGATTGCATGCCGGGTCAGGGCTTCTTAGCTCAACCCTGGTGCTCATTCCTCTTGCTGCAGGAATGCGTATCATGGATGAGCGATTAGCGCCAGACCATGCTATATAGACCGGGGCCTCGTATCCTGGAACTATTCTCTTATAGCTGTTCACGATAGGATTTGTGACGGCTGTGAAGGATTGTACATGTTTCTTTAGGCCGCCTACGAAATAACGAAGTGTGTCGCTTAATTGCATATCTTTAGATTCATCATAGAAAGCATTCTTTCCATTCTTAAAGAGCGAAATATTTGTGTGCATGCCTGAGCCATTAATGCCAAAGATCGGCTTTGGCATGAAAGATGCGTGCAATCCATTCTTTTGCGCTATGGTCTTTGTAACGAACTTGAAAGTGATAACATTATCAGCAGTCTTTAAAGCATCGCTGTATTTGAAGTCTATCTCATGCTGCCCTATTGAAACTTCGTGATGTGAAGCTTCTATATTGAAGCCCATCGTTTCAAGGTCATTGACTATTTTCTGCCGTATGTCTTCAGCCTGGTCAACGGGGGGGAAATCGAAATATCCTCCCAGGTCATGGGGAACAGTTGTCGCTTCGCCGTCTTTCTTGTTGAAGAAAAAGAATTCAAGCTCAGGACCGGTGTTCATTACATAACCGCGCTTTGCTGCTTCAGCGATCGCTCTTTTCAGGACATACCGGGGGTCGCCTTCGAAGGGCGTGCCATCTGGCCTGTGGACATCGCATATTAATCTGGCAACTTTGCCACCGCTCACGTCCCAGGGAAGAATATTGTAAGTGTTGTAATCTGGTTTGAGTGTCATGTCGGATTCTTCTATCCGGACAAATCCCTCGATGGACGAACCGTCAAATGCTATTCCCGATGTAAGGGCTTTTTCCGCCTGTGATACGGGAATACCCACGTTCTTTACATTTCCACCTATATCAACAAATTGCAATCTTAAGAACCTCACCTGGTTCTCTTCTATTGAATTTAATATGTCTTCTTTTGTAATTGTCATATTTATCACTGATCTTTTCACTTTATTACTATTTGTTATTATAAATCATTATGTGTAGTTGAGGAATCTTTTTTATCTGTCCCGCGTTGCCAATTATGTTTTTCTCTAAGATTTGATCCCGGAAACATGTCCTTTATTGGTTTTGCCATTATCTTTTCTCCTTTGATATTTTGATCCCGGCATATCCCCATCTGGTTTTTTAGATTCACTTTTATTGAATCAACGTTTACAATATTTTTACCCAACTTGAGAGATAACTCAGATGAAGGATATGTGAGACCGACTATAGGCTACCGTTTGTATACTTAAATAGTTTTCTATTGGAGCTATGAAACTTTTTGGTTTCGTCTCACTGCAATAAAAAACGCCCAAAACCTGCAATAATTGAGATAAATATTTCAAATTTTCATCTCAAACTTCAAAATGGTTTGCTAACTTTTGTTTATTTTGGTAATCATCGAAAAGACCGGGCGGTGCTTCGATCATCCAGGAAGAATATCCATAAGTATATTTCCAGGGAAAATAATTGGAATTCAAGCTTTTCATCATTTGAAAAGTCTTATTGGTGAAAAACGCTAGCAAACTATATGCTCACAAGTAGAGGCGCACAACTGCACCAGGATAAGTGAATCGTATGTTAGATCCAGCATTCAATACAACTGATATGACGTTTATACTGATAGCGACCTGCCTTGTCATGGTAATGACACCGGGTCTGGCGTTCTTCTATGGTGGCCTTGTGGGCCGGAGGAATGCGATTACAATTATGATGCAAAGCTTCATAGCTCTTGGCGTCTCTACGATGATGTGGGTTTTCGTGGGCTATTCTCTCTGTTTCAGCGGGGATGTGTATGGTATTATCGGGAATCTCAACAACGCATTTCTTGCGAATATCTCAGCATCCACCCCATCACCCGTAAGTCCAGCATTGCCGCTTTATCTTTTCATTGCCTAACCAGCTTATGGTAGTAGTCATTACACCACCTCTTATCACCGGGGCATTCACCAACCGCGTGAATTTTAAGGCATACCTGGTATTCCTCGTGGCATGGCAGCTCTTCATCTACTATCCACTGGTCCACATGGTGTGGGGCGGCGGGGCATTAATGCAGTGGGGCGTGAAAGATTTTGGTGGAGGAATCGTTGTCCATGCAATTGCGGGAATGAGCGCACTTGCCAGTGTCATTTACCTCGGAAGCCGCAAAGTCCGTGACATGCCTCACAGTATCCCTCTCATTGCAATCGGAATGTCGATCCTGTGGTTTGGCTGGTTCGGTTTCACGGCCGGAAATGCCTTCGCGATGAATGATATTGCGGTTGTCGCATTTCTCAACACGGCAATCGCCGGCGGTTTCGCCGCTTTTGTATGGATGATGATGGACTGGGGTCTGGAGGGAAAACCAAAGCTCGTTGGATTCTTGACCGGAGGTCTTGCGGGGCTCGTCGTGATCACTCCTGCGGCGGGATATATAACACCAGGCATGTCGATGCTATTTGGTATTCTGGCAGGAATAATTTGCTATCTTGCAGTAATGTTCAAGAACAAACGGAAATGGGATGACGCTCTGGATGTATGGGGTGTGCATGGTATCGGCGGGTTCCTGGGAATAACGCTTCTTGGCTTATTCAGCTCGCTTGCGGTCAATGACGCTGGCGCAAATGGTCTTGCGTATGGGGGCATCACGTTTTTTGTTAAAGAGGTCACATCTGTTGCCTTTGCCTCAATCTATGCATTCATAATAACTCTAGTGATATTCATCATCCTCGACAAGACGATGTCGCTACGCGTACCGAAAGAGATAGAAGAACAGGGACTTGACGAACATTTCCATGGTGAATCGTCCTACAATACATAAATGAACTCAAAATAAAGAATAAAAAAAAAGCAGGCAGATAATTATGTATTAAAAAACCGTCGAACTCACTCCTCCCCTTCAACCTTCTCCTTCCTGCTCTTCTTGTCCGCTTTCGCTCCAGCCTGCGAAGCAAAAACGTTCAGGAGGTCAGTCAATTTATCATACTGTGCAGTTTCAATATGCGAATAACGGATCGGCTTTTTGTGCTTTCGTGTATCTTTCTTGAGCTTCTTGTACAGGTCATCCGAGTGTGTTGTGAGTTTTTCATCGGTCGTCCCTTCGATGAGCATAACGCCTGTAGCGCCGTATTCAAAGGCGGCATTCACGACATCTGCATCGAGGATGTGGATAGAAGGAACACTCACGAACCTGACCAGCGACGAATACTGCTTCCGGTTGACGCCTGCAATATCAGCAGCCGCATACGCATATGGGTCTATGAATACGACAACGCCGGGAGCTTCGACAAGTATCCCATTTAGCTGCGCCTTTAGCTGGTTGCGCGTGAAATTCCGTATCTCTATGCCCTTTATCGGGCAGGCGGGAACGCATATTCCGCAGCCTGTGCAGGCAAGAGGGGAAAGCACCGCTTTTCCACTTTCAAGAGCAAGTGCATTATAAGGACATGCTTTAACGCAATCCCCGCAGCCGTTGCATTCCAGTATCAGTGGCTTTTCAGGCGGGATAAAGATCACGCCTTTTCCGAGGAATTGCGAAACCTTATGGGCAGCGCTGATACCTTCGGTAACAGAATCATGAATATCCTTTGGTCCAAGAACGCATCCAGCCGCGAATACCGACTGGTTCAGTGTATTAACAGGATCAAGCTTGACATGCTTTTCTTCGATAAAACCATCATCACCAAGTGACACACCCAGCTTATCTGCGATCTCCTTTGTGCCTGCTGAGGGAATAAGAGCAGGACAAAGAACGACCATATCGAATATCTCGCGCCCCTTCCTGCCAAGATTTGTATCCTCGTACTGCACCATCAGAGCGCCGTCAGTCATGGGTATGATCTCTGCAACTTTTCCGCGCACGTAATTGACGCCCTTTTCCTGAGTGTGATGATAGAATTCCTCGAACCTTCTTCCTGCAGAGCGCATGTCGATGTAGAATATCCATGCTTCTGCATCATCTTTCATTTTTTTCACAAGCTGCGCCTGTTTCTGCGAATAGATGCAGCAGACCTTGGAGCAGTGTTTCTTTCCTCTTCCGGTAAAGTCCCTGCTTCCTGCGCAAAGAACGAATGCGACCCTGCCGGGAAACGTCCCGTCGGCTTTCTGTAACCTCATGCCGGTCTTGCTCTTTGCGGAGAGCATCTCCTCAAATTCAATTGCAGTAAGGATATTTGGTGAAGGATAATTATATTCTTCAATGAACGAGGGATCGATCGGCTCAAATCCTGTTGCGATCGCAACTGCCCCCACGGGAATTGTGCTTGTTATCTCTTTAGCCTCAAGATCGATCGCATCGCGCGGGCATACCTTGACACAGACGCCGCAGTTCTTGCACTTTGACATATCGATCATGTAAGCCTGCGGGACGGCCTGGGCAAATGGCAGGAATATTGCTTCTGCCGGGCATTTTCTTGCGCATGCGCCGCAGTTTATGCATTTCTCAATATCCACATAGCGTGGACTATGTTTCAGGGTAATAGAATAATCACCAGGGCTTCCCTGCACATCCAGGACTTCTGTCTGGGTGTACATGGTGATCCTGGGATTATTGTGAACTGCTACCATCTTTGGCGTCAAAATACACTGTGAGCAGTCAAGTGTTGGGAAGGTTTTTGAGAGACCAATCATATGACCGCCAAGATATGGCTTTTTCTCGATCAAAATAACTTCATGTGAATCCGCAAGTTCAAGAGCTGTAGTTATCCCGGAGATCCCGCCCCCAATAACAAGTGTCCTGTCCACGAGTGTTTTTGTAAGCGGTGTAAGCGGCTCTATCAAACTCATGCGGGCGACTGCACCAATTATTAAGCCTTTTACTTTTGCATTTACGTTATCCTTATTTTCCTTGTCATGAACCCAGCTTGCCTGTTCCCTAATATTCGTTATCTCAAGGAGGTTGGGATTAAGACCGGCATTTTTCGCCATACCCCTGAATGTCTCAAGATGCAGCTTTGGTGAACACGAACCTATAACGACACGGTCAACTTTTCCTTTCTCGATATCGTTTTTGATTTTTTCCTGGCCCGCGCTGCTGCACAGGTAATCCTGTATATTCACCGTAACATTTTTATCAACTTTGAGTTTTTCCGCGACTGCCTGGAGGTCAACCACATCACTGATATTGCCACCGCATTTGCAGAGGTACACACCCAGCTTCGCATAGGATTCTTTTTTGGATGAGTCTGCTTTTGGTGATTCTGCTTTTGGTGATTCTGCTTTTGGTGATTCTGCTTTTGGTGATTCTGCTTTTGGTGATTCTGCTTTTGGTGATTCTGCTTTTGGTGATTCTGCTTTTGATGATTCTGCTTTTGGTGATTCTGCTTTTGATGATTCTGCTTTTGATGATTCTACTTTTGATAATTCTACTTTTGGTTCATTTGCCGGAGGCGTTTCATTTCCTGTCATTATTACCTCCTATTTTTGCTATCAATGTATCAGCAGGAACAAAATGTTTTGAAAGTCCGAGTTCCTTAGGATCAACACCCATGGCAAGTCCCATGAGTTGTGTAAAATAAATAACAGGCAGGTCGATCTTGATATTATACTTTGATTCCACAGCTTTCTGTTTACCATCAAGCATAAGATGACACATCGGGCATGTCACAACCATGCAATCTGCGCCTGTTTCTTTTGCCATGACAAAGAGATCCTTTGCAAGACCAAGTGCCATGTCCTCATTCGTTAAGAGTGCAGGTCCACCGCAGCATTTGGTTTTATAATAATATGTTACGGGCTCTGCCCCAAGAGTTGAAATGAGAGAGTCAAGCGATTTAGGGTTCTCAGGGCTATCGAAATTGTTTTCCGGTCTTGTAAGCAGACAGCCGTAATAAGGCACAGCTTTGATCTTGAGAGGTTTCCTGACATTTTCGGCAAGTTTTGGCAATCCAAAGTCTTTCACGATCACTTCAAGAAGATGTTTTGGCCTTGTGTTGCCATTGTATTTTTCAGTAAGCGCATCATTAACCTTTGTTCTAAGAGCGCTATCCGCAAGTGCAGTGGAAGCACGCATCAGGTTTGAATAGCAAAGATTACATGGTGTCGCTATATCAAGCCCTTTTGCAGATGCAAGGGTTCGCGCTGATAGTGCAACTCGTACCGTCCTATCAGGTACATGGAGAGCACCGCAGCAGTTCCAGTTCTTTATTTCTTCCAGTTCTATCCCGAGTATTCGAAATACATTTTCGACTGAAATACGATAGTCCACGGCAGTTCCATGCTGAGCGCATCCCGGATAATAGGAATATTTCATATTTTCTTTCCCCCATCTGAATTTTCTGTTTCTTGAGGCGCTTTTTCCATGGTCGCTTTCGTTTCTTCCCCCATATTTTTAGTTTCTTCTCGGGTATCTTTACTTTCCCCTATTGCATCTTTGCCTTCTGCTTTATTATCCCCTTTGATTTCCTTTTCCTTCTCCACGGAATTTTCCCCAAGCTTAAAAATAGCATCCAGTTCTTTCGTATCTTCCATTTTATAACTGGACAGAGGCAGTTTTCCTTTCTGGAAAAGGGAAATACCAAATGGAAGTTGCTTTATTATACCCGGCTCCATAAAACCGTATTTCGATATTAGCAGGAATTCCGAAGCCCTGCCATTCTTCCTTACAACTCCTGAAAAAACAGTGTCGAATTTTGATTCTTTATTTTCTAACCCTTGCGCTATCGCCATGGGTTTTAGTGTTTCCATAAGCTCTGTAGGATGAATTCCCCTCGGACATCGGACTGAGCATGAGAAACACGATGTACATATCCAGATCGTATTGCTGGATAGCACTTCCTTTTTAAGGCCAAGCTGTACCATGCGGACAAGCTGCCGTGGTGTGTGATCCATTTCATGGCTGACCGGGCAGGAACCTGCGCATATCCCGCATTGCATGCATGTAGGGATCTTTTCTCCGACTGGTGTTTTTAAGACCATATCCCTGAAAGCAGGGTCTCTTGATTCTGGAATGATCGTTTCCTTTAACATGTATCGCTCCCTGAGGGGAATTCAGATGAAGAGTTAATTATCCTCAATACACATACAAATTCCCATACGGTCTCAACGAAAGCGGTAATAGCTTTGTGAACTTCCCGCCCATGACCTCGTTAAAATCAAATCCGAAGTATTCGCAGTACTCCTTAAGATAACCGCCAATGAGCTTCACATCATTCTCATTCAAATCAAGGCAGCTCACTTCTTTTCCGAGATGGTATGGATCAACAGTCCCGCGGATATACATCACGCCGCCGTGCATTCCTGTCCCAACATAATCGCCAACAAGCGGGCTCTTTCCATTCATACCGAGAAGGATCATTAATCCGCCGGCCATGTACTCGCCAAAGAAGTCGCCAGCTGTTCCTCCGGCAATTATCACAGGCACCTGCTTCTTGTATTCTTTCATATGGATGCCAACGCGGTATCCGACATCGCCTTTGATATACAGCTTCCCGCCCCGCATTCCGTAGCCGATTATATCGCCCACGTTGCCATGGACTATTATCTCGCCTGCGTTCATGGTGTTGGCAATGCCGTCCTGTCCATTTGCATGAACGATTATTTTTGGTCCGTTCATGAAGGCCCCCAGATCATTACCCGGTGTGCCGTTAATGGTGATCTTCACGTTCTCGTTCAACCCGGCGCCTATGTACCTCTGCCCGCCTATGTTATCAAGCTCAAATTCCTTCTCGCCTGAGGCAACGGCGTCCCGGATCATCTTGTTCATTGGCCTGTAATGCATGCCTTTTGCGTCTATTTTCATACAAATCACTGTCCTATTCCTGCATGTTTTATCCCCAGGATGTCCAGAGCCTCCTGGTTAAGTCCAACACCGCGCAGGCGTTCACGGCTTCCGCGCAGCGACTCGATCGCGTTTATGCCAAGTGAGCCCAGGACTTCCTGGATCTCATGACCCCAGGCTGTAAGCAGGTTGCACAGCCTATCAGCCGCCATTTCGGGATTCAGCCGGCGCACAAGTTCTGGTTTTTGCGTCGCAATACCCCATGCGCAGTTGCCAGTATAGCATTTCTGGCACACGCGGCATCCAATCGCTATAAGCGAGGCTGTACCTATCACGCATGCATCCGCCCCAAGAGCTATCGCTTTAACCACATCTGCGCTTTGCCTGATGCTTCCGCCGACGAGGATTGATGCACGGTTGCGTATTCCTTCCTGCCTCAGCCTGTCATCAACAGCAGCAAGAGCAAGTTCCACTGGGATACCGACATGATCCCTTATGATCATCGGGGCGGCTCCTGTTCCGCCCCGGAAACCATCTATCATGATGATATCAGCGCCGGCCCTTACGATGCCGCTTGCGATCGCAGCCACGTTATGGACTGCTGCGATCTTGACCGATACAGGTTTTTTATAATCGGTTGTTTCCTTTATCGCATATATCAACTGTGAAAGATCCTCAATTGAGTAAATATCATGATGTGGAGCCGGGGAAAGCGCATCCGTGCCCACAGGGATCATTCGGGTTTTTGAGATATCCTCCCCAACTTTTTCACCGGGAAGGTGTCCGCCTATTCCAGGTTTTGCACCCTGTCCGATCTTTATTTCAACCAATGCGCTATTATTCAGGTATTTGCTCGTGACACCAAAGCGTCCTGATGCTACCTGCACAATGATCCTGTCAGTATAGCCCGCAAGATCTTCATGAAGACCGCCTTCACCTGTATTCATAAGCGTTCCCATGCGCCTTGCTGCCATTGCAAGCGCCTTATGGGCGTTAAGGCTGATGGCGCCATATGACATCGCAGCGAACACAACGGGTATATCCAGTTTCACCTGCGGCGCAAGCTCTGTCTTGAGGCTGATATTTCCACCATTACCCTCGAATTCGAGCGATTCGGGTTTTGCGCCAAGATAGGTGCGAAGCTCCATTGGCTCGCGCAAGGGATCAATTGATGGATTCGTCACCTGGCATGCATCAATAAGCATGTGGTCCCAGTAGATAGGATACGGCTTGGGATTGCCCATACCCGTCAATATGATACCTCCGCTTTCAGCCTGCTTCATGATATTTTTCCTTATCTCAGGCGTCCAGTTATAACTATCTTTATAGTCAAGAGGATTTTCAGTTATGGTGATCGCACTTTCGGGACATAGGGTTGAGCACCTGTGGCATGCAACACACTGCTTGTGGTTCGGTATGACCTTATCCTTGAATTCGATGGCGCTGAAGCTGCAGTTCATCACGCACCGCTTGCATTTCCTGCACCTTTCATGATCAACATTTACAATAAATTCTGCGGGAAGCTGTGATTCCATTATTCCACCTCAGATCTTAATTTCCCAAAAACAGGCGTTCCAGCCCTGGGACTCCAAACCTCATCAAGGTCAGGCGCTATTTCACGAATTGCAGATTCTTCGGATGCCATGTAGAGCATATCGTCCTTGCGTGCGGCAGTCATGGGTCTTAATTTGATCCGGTCGTTTAATCCTATCATGCCCCTGCTGTGCCCGAGGATGATACTGAAGGGGCCGTTCAATAGCGTACTTCCATAGACCTGCCGCAGAGCCGTTGCAACCTTTTTCTGCTCCGGCTCCATGCGGTCGATATCTTTCCAGAAAGTTGCGGCCAATGCCTGTACGGCCTTTTCAACCGGAAGCTTATGCTTCCGGACAAGGAGATCAAAAAGATAAGCGATAACTTCTGTATCTGTTCTTAATTCAAGCTTATAACCGAACATTTCAAGATAGCGCTTGTTTATACCATATGAAGAGATCTCGCCATTATGAACAACAGACCAGTCAAGAAGCGTAAAAGGATGCGCTCCTCCCCACCAGCCCGGGGTATTCGTTGGGAACCTTCCATGGGACGTCCATATATATGCGTTGTACTCTTCAAGTTTGTAGAATTCACCAATATCTTCAGGATAACCTACACCCTTGAATGCGCCCATGTTCTTACCGCTTGATGCCACGAAAGCTCCTTCGATATCAGAATTGATCTTCATTACAGTTTTTGTGACATAATCCCTTTCAGATAGGAACTCAAGCTTGTTCTCCGGAACTTCAACGAAATATCGCCAGAGTATGGGAGGATTTGTTACACGGCCCTGCCTGCGTGTAGGGATGGCTTCATCCTTATCAACATTAAAGTAATTCTTGAAGAACTCTTCAGTGTCCTCTTTAGCTTGCGCATTATCATACATCATGTGGAATGCATACATGTCCTTTCGTTTTGGATAAATGCCATATGCTGCAAAGCCACCTCCAAGCCCGTTCGAACGGTCGTGCATGCAGGCAATGGATTTAATTACGACACTGCCGTCAATGCGTCTTCCTTCTTCGCTCATCAATCCTGAAATTGCACATCCGGATGGTATTCCATCACACTTCATTTTCTTCTCCTTTTTGTATTATAAGCAATAATTTCTTCAGATCCTCTGCCCCGCTCTTTGGAGGTTCAGGGAGTTTCAATTTCTTTCGTACCGATGTCGGCTCACCCAGCCGCCCATCTTTCTTGAACATCTCAATACTTGCGGCAAAACCTTGAGGGCTTTTTCCTCTTTCTATGGCAATATGCTTTAGCTTGTCAAATATCTTATTCATGCCCATTTTCTGGGGACAGAGTTCATAACAGGTATAACAATCGACGCACCGCCATATATTATGGGACTCTATCACTGCCTCAAGTTCACCTGTTAGCAGCTTCCCTATTATTTCATTGGGAGCAAAATCGGGGTTCACCTTTACAACAGGACAGTCATTAACGCATGCAGCGCATTCATAGCATTTGCGCATCGCTGGAAGGTCGAATAGCCCTTTTATCGTTTTTAGGTAATTGAATTTTGAATCCCATTTTGCAAGGAAATCCGCCACATCTATCCTGTGCATTTCCATGCCCAGTTCCTGCGTTGAAAAGCCCATTGCAAGACCCAGCAATTCGGGATAAAAAAGGATCGGTACATTGAGTTTTTCACCGGTCTTTTGCATCATGTACTGGCGGGAATCATATTGCATAAAGCATGATGGGCACGTTAGCGACATAGCATCTGCCTTTTTCATGACTTCCATGAGTTTTATCCTGGCCAGCGCTGTAGCTTCTTCGGGTTCATCAGCAGTATTAAGATTGCCGCCACAGCATAACATCTTGGTTTCATATTCGATGCTTTTTGCACCGATCGCTTCGATCAGGGCATCGAACTTTTTGGGTTTGTTGGGGTCATCAAAGAAAATGGCCGAACTGGGGCGCAACATATGGCAGCCGTGATGGGTGGCTAAACGCATCCCTTCAAATGATTTCTTTATCTCCAGTTTTATCTTCGGTATCCCGATATCATCATGAAGCACCTCAATGAGATGTTTCACCTTGATAGTTCCCCTGAATTCCAGGTCTGATGATGCAAGAATAGCATTGACCTCTTTCCTTAACTGTGGATTTGTCCTTAATTCCGCCTCAACTGATTTTAGTGTACTGTAGCAGCCGTTACAGGGGATAAGAAGGTCATGACCTGTTTTTTCCGCCAGGGCAAGATTTCTTGCTGCTGTTACATACCATGCAAGATCGCCGATCGGTTTTATAATGCTTTTAGTCGGGCAGCAAGTCGCTCCTTCAAGATCGTGGAGAACACACCCAAGCTTTGAAAGGACAAGTCTTGTTGATTTCTCCATGAAGGGAAAACGTGCAGGGATGATACATCCTAAGAATAAAGTATATTCGGGCATTTTTTTCCTCTCGTTGGGGAAGCTGACGATAGCCGTCATAGTATTTAAAAATAACTCAGAAATAGGAAAGATACTGGTGGTTTATTATATTGGCTTTACAATTAAAAGAATATACAGAACTACTTGGATGCATGACTTGAAAGGCCATAGTTATTGACTATATTTTCAAAATATCTTCAAACACAAAAGATAGTTTTTTATACTGAACTTGCGTTTACTATAATGAACTGTGGTTCATATGATTGAACTATTCAGAACATATTTGAACCCTCTCCACGCCTGAAGGCGGGAGATTCCAGAGTTCATATAACCTCTCTGTGGCTCTCATCTTCACAGATTACATCATCCACAGCCTCAGT
>JGI24145J26757_10000436_pt1 | contig 18147 bp, 21 predicted proteins | sample BarGraIncu01122A_FD_26757 | JGI IMG/M metagenome (IMG submission 26757) | reverse complement strand
GGTGGTCTTAACCGATGCCCAATGGACGCTTATTTAATAAGTTGAAAAAGGATGGATTTGGAGACAAAACAGCTTATTTAAAGTCACCAACAATAATTGTAACGGTCACTTTATTCCGTATAGTTTATTTGTGGAGATACACTCAAGAAGAATAGGTAAGATAATAAGTAGTTTCCCTGATTTTTTAGACCGCCTGACCAACCTTCACGATTCAGGATTTACTCTTGCAAAATCGCTGAATCAGCTTCAGTTCTCTGATCTTGGAATTCTCAATCATGAGGTCAAAAAGATGAATGCAGACATTGAATTGGATGGGAGCATAATTGAGGCCTTCAAAAACTTTGGAAAAAGGGTCAAGATAATAGCCATTCTGAGGGTAGCTATCCTCCTTGAGAGTGCAAGTAGCATGACCGGGAACATCAAAGACACCCTGGCTATAGCAGCAGGTGATGCTCTCACAAATAAGATGTTAGAGCAGGAAAGAAGAACCGCCATGAAAATGCAGATAATTATAATATACGTATCATTTTTCATATTTCTTTATGTCAGTTATTCCCTTGTATCTGGATTCCTGCCCCAGTTACCTGAAATTAATGCCGGGAAGGAAATAGCAGGCTTAGTAGGGGAGGGGATAACGTTCTCGGGGATGGATAAGATCCTGTATGCGAGGCTTTTCTTTCATGCAGCAATCCTTATTGGATTCTTCTCGGGTCTGGTTGCGGGCCAGATCGGCGAAGGAGATGCGAGGCGAGGTTTGAAACACAGCATTCTGATGGTGCTTATAGGCTACACGGTCTTCTCACTGATTTCATAGGCGATAGAACACAGAGAATTAAGTCACAGGTGGAAATGTTCAGGGCACCATCGCCTTCAGATGGGGAAAATATTTTGATACTTTCCCAAGAAATAATTAAGTACTTTCCATTCAATTAAACATATATGTTCCCAATCACGCGCATGAGAAGACTGCGCTCATCAAAATTCAGGCCGCTTGTCCGGGAGACAAGACTGGATGTTAAGGATTTGATATGCCCGATATTTGTTGATGAGACAATATCAAAGCCTTTTGAGATAAATTCAATGCCTGGGATCTTTCGCCAGACACTTGATTCGGTAGCTGATGAGGCTGCAAGCATAACAGAGCTGGGAATTCCTGCCATAATCATTTTCGGGATTCCCTCTGAAAAAGATGAGGCAGGTTCGCATGCCTACGGGGATGAAGATGTTGTCCAGAAAGCGGTGAGAGCCATTAAGAGCCAGGTCGGGAATGACCTTATTGTGATGACTGACCTTTGTCTTTGCGAATATACATCGCATGGTCACTGCGGCATGGTAAGTGACAGCCATGAGATCCTCAATGACCCTACCCTTGAAATACTGGGAAAAACTGCGGTGAGCCAGGCAAGGGCTGGCGCGGATATTGTTGCGCCGTCCGGGATGATGGACGGCATGGTAAGTGCTATCAGGAGTGCACTTGACGATAATAATTTCAATGATACGCCAATAATGTCCTATGCCGCCAAGTATTGCTCTGCATTCTACGGCCCTTTCCGCGAAGCAGCAGGCTCCGGCTATTCATTCGGCGACAGGGCTTCATACCAGATGGATCCCGCAAACACCGATGAAGCGCTTCGTGAAGTGGCTCTTGATATCGAAGAAGGCGCTGATATCATTATGGTCAAGCCTGCAATAACGTATCTTGACATCATTTACCGCATAAAAAAGAATTTCAAGATGCCTACAGCGGCATATCATGTGAGCGGTGAATTTGCGATGATTAAAGCTGCGGCAAGAAACGGCTGGATCGATGAAAAAAGAGCGATGAATGAATCCCTCATCTCGATAAAGCGAGCCGGTGCGGATATGATATTGACATATTTCGCCAAAGACATGGCTCTTGAATTGAAATCCCAATAATGCCGGGCTATAATACACACAGGATATTCAATTATATTATTTTTATCGTCGCTATATTATACTTATATTATTCCGGGATATTTCATTTAAGCCCGGTACAGTTGCTTGCTGTCGGTCTTGGATTTTACCTGGGGACTGAATTTGTAACTCCTGACCTTGATACAGATAGCGCTGCTTATAAACGATGGGGTAGACTGCGTATTTTAATGCTTCCTTATAAATGGTTATTCAAGCACAGGAAAAGTTCGCACAATATTTTTTATGGAGGATTTATCAGGATATTTTACATAACTGCAATAATTGCCGTTTCTTATTATCTCCTTTTCAAGTCATTTCCCCCTGAAAACTTGCTATTCCCTGTTTATATTATTATTTTCCTGGGCGGGATTATTGCAGCTAATGCACTTCATGTGATCCTGGATGGCATTTTCTAAAGAAATCATGCCTCTGCGCCTTAGTGTCTATTGTATGATTTTTTTGGGACAGAATCGACAGGATTAGCCACAAAAATCGTATCCTGTCGTTCCTGTCAAAGAACAGGGGAAGATTTGTTTCTTGTGATCCTGTCTCCTGGCGGGTCATTTTTATGTTATTTTAAAAAAGACTCTAACTTAAGCTCATCAATATGGGTCATTTCTTCAATATCAAGGAGAATAGATAATTCATGAGTATCGATATCCAGCCCGTTTTCCTGGACATAAGCCATTGGATTTGTCCCGCCGATCACCGCGATCCCCAGTTTATCTCTTCCTACCTGTATGCCCAGTATGTCATTATTGGGTTCACCCACCTCAAGAATGCATGAAAACCCTGCCTTCACGAGTGAATCAAGCACCTGCTCGATCTTGTCTCGGGCAGGCATCGGAGCTTCCCTCAGGTTTGCAAGGATTTTCCCGGTGCCAGTATTGATCATATCGGTGACTGAGGTAAGTTCCTGTGACATCAAAACATCAAGAGGGTCTATCGTTGTGCTGTCATATGTAAGAACATCGGTAAATCGCAAAGGTTTGCCTTCATGGATCTCAACGACGCCACCCAGTCTTGGTTTCACAGGAATGCCGGCTTTTAGGAGAACGCCGTCAATGGTGATACTGCAGGCAGTGGCAATTCCCACTTTTCCTTTTTCGATAGTTACATCCCCAATATTTTCTCCCGCCCGTATTATCTTGATATATGGACTTACTGCAAGACCGCTATGTATCGCCTGCCTGAACAGGCTGATGACCGTTTTGAAGTCGGATTCATTCACTATTGATATATTTACGATGATCTTGCCTTTTCTGTTTACAGGATCAAGAGTAACCTGATACATCATATTTTCTATTCGTGAGATTATGAACATTAAATCCGTCATCTTAATTCAGCAGTCATGTATAATTACGATTCATTATAAATATACCGAAAGATTAAGTATTTTAGACATGTAAGAAGTATAATGTTCATGCATAAGCAGGCTGTAATTGATATTGTTAAAAATATTTTCATTTACCGAGGTTACAGCATCGGTTCTTCGCAAATTTGCGACATGCTTGCGGAAAAAGGTTCTGAACACATCTTTATAAAATTTGAAAAAGATCCAAATTCTAACAACATAAGGTATTTTTCAAATGCCATTAAAAGATATGGTAAGGGAATAGTGATCTCAGACTCCTTTGATGAAAATATCCAAAGGTTCGCGCTGGATGATGGGCTTACACTGTGGGACAGGGGAGAGCTTGAAACACAGATTGGAAGAGCTGTGATGGGAGGGGCACTTGAAAAGTATGACGAGAAGCATGATGTGAAGGAGAGAACCATTTTTTCATCGAAAGAACAAGTTGAAGTAAAAGAACCTAAAGAATATGAAAAAACCATAAAAGTAATGCTGCGTTCGGTTCCCATCAATATTGGAAAAAAGGATGCTCTGTCAATAGCTGAGGCAAAAATCGGGATGCCAAGAAGCCAGGCATTGAAATTTATCCCTGTCTGGTATTATGGATATTCCTTTAATATCCAGAAGAAATACAAATCAAGGGTGGTTGATCTTTCTGGCGCAGGGGAAGGATTTATCAACGCAATAACGGGTGAGATTTTTTTTAATAAATTCAGGGACATCCAGGAAAATACATTAATGCCGACGCAGAATTATGAGATACAGCAACCTCTGGTGCAGAAAAAGGATGCACTTAATAAAACCATGAGTTACATAATCAGGGAACACACCAAAGAAGTCAGGTTGAACGAAATGATCGGTGATACTATCATCTTTGAAACCAGGATGTTTGCGCCTGATCCTGCTGAAATTGACCTGAAAATGGATATTTTATATATTCCTGTCTGGGAGCTGAAAGGAAAACGCGAGATAATTGATATAAATGGATATGATGGGCACATAATGGCCATCAAGCTTTATAATGATGCAGAGATTGTTTGAATTAAAGTGTTGCGAATAACAATAATAGACAGGTTTATTTCAGTAATCTTTTAATGCATTATTAACGATTATGGTATGAAGGTGATTTCATGAACAAATATTCATTTAAAAGAGGTTTTTCCCCGGACAAGGAACGTATTAAAGGCCTGATGGAAAATATTTTCCAGGTTGAAATGAAAGAGGAAAATGAAAAGTACCTATTAAGTTTTGGGGCGTTTAAGTGTTTGACTGTGTGGATCGACAATAAAAAATTGTGCGTGGATTCGGAATCAGAGAAAAGCGCAAGAGATGAAGAAGTTCTTGACACCAATAAGCGCTACAGGACTTTCCTGGATGAAGCCACAGGTTATTCTTCCAAAGAGCGCCTAAAAATGGCAAAGAAAGAAGTCCAAGGATCTTGAATTTTCAGGATGTTCTCAAGAGACCGGATATTCCCGCGTGCCTTCGCATCTGCGCGGGAACTGACGGTTCGGTCACCCAGCTCCTTGAGGTGCTTACCGGGAAGACCGTTAAGGTGGAAACAATCTACCAGAAGGTTCTGAATGCTACGCCGAAAATTGCCAGGCTTCTTGGAATTGATAAAGGGGAGGAAGTAAATGATCGCCTGGTCACTTTGAAGGTTGACGATATCGTCTACGTCCTGGCAAAATCCCTTTCGCCTATCAACAGGATACCGCAGGCGGTCAGGACTGATCTCATGTGCGCTGAAATCCCGATAGGCAGGATCCTGAGAGAGCATAAGCTTGAGACAAGGCGTGACATTCTCAAAATGGAAATATTGCACAGGGATTTTTTCGGGGAGATGCCTGTTCTTTCAAGGGAATACAGGATAATATATAATAATGAGGTTTTGATGTGGATAAATGAATGTTTCCCTGTGGATGGCAGATGGAAGATGTGAGTGGAATAGATATTAATCCGGGTTTATTGAAGTTAAGTAAATAATTATAAATTAATAAATTAAAGTCCCTAATCATCTCGCAAGCTTTAAATAAGGGAAACACCCTTCCGTTTCCGGGCGTTTTTGAGAGAACGCTATATCAACGTGTTTACAAATGTGGAAGAAGCGCCGTTCTTAATAGACGGGGTTATCTTCAAAAAACCAACTTGGAGGAAATATGAATCTTAGACAACCAAATGCGAATGAAGCGACGCAGACCTATAATCGCTCAAAGAGCGTATCCCCCATGTCAGGGATATGCACACGGTGTCTTGATGGATGCCGCGGAAATTGTGAGATATTCAAATCCTCATTCAGGGGAAGAGAAGTCATATATCCGGGACCTTTCGGGACAATAACTGCTGGCGCGGACAAAAACTATCCCGTAGATTACTCCCACCTGAACATACAGGGCTATGCAGTGGGTGCATGGGGACTTCCCGATGGAGAAGACCCAAATCCTGATACAGCAATATTCCCCAGGGTCAATACTGAGACCGAATATGGCTGGGATAAGAAAGTCAGGATGAAAGTACCGATCTTCACAGGAGCGCTTGGCTCAACTGAGATCGCCCGCAAACACTGGGAACACTTTGCAGTTGGCGCAGCAATATCAGGCATCACCCTTGTTTGCGGTGAGAACGTATGCGGTATCGATCCGGGACTTGTTCTTGACAGCAACAAGAAAGTCAAGAAATCACCTGAGATGGACCGCAGGATAACGACCTATAATAAATATCATGAAGGCTTTGGCGAGATCCTGGTCCAGATGAACGTTGAAGATACAAGACTCGGCGTGGCTGAATATGTATCATCAAAGCACAACCTTGACACCATCGAACTTAAATGGGGACAGGGTGCAAAATGCATTGGCGGTGAGATCAAAGTAAACACGATCGAGCGTGCAGTTGAACTGAAGAAACGCGGATATATCGTTACTCCTGACCCTGAAGACCCGGCAATCAAAGCTGCATATAAGGATGGCGCAATAAAAGAATTCGAGAGACATTCAAGACTCGGGTTTGTCACCAAAGACGGATTCATGGATGAGGTTGACCGCCTTCGTGACCTTGGTTTCAAGAGAATTACACTCAAGACCGGCGCTTATTCCATGGTCGAAGCTGCAATGGCAATAAAATACTGCTCAGAAGCTAAGATCGATCTCCTAACTATTGACGGTGCACCTGGTGGAACAGGCATGAGCCCCTGGCCTATGATGGAAGAATGGGGTATCCCGACATTCTATCTCCAGTCACTTATCTATGAGTTCGCAGAAAAGATGAGCAAGAAAGGTATGAGAGTACCCGACCTTGCCATGGCAGGCGGATTTTCAAGTGAAGATGGCGTTTACAAGGCACTTGCAATGGGTGCACCATACTTCAAGGCAGTATGTATGGGAAGAGCACTCATGATCCCCGGATTCGTAGGCAAGAATATCGGCCAGTGGATAAAAGATGGCGATCTCCCCAAGACCGTTTCCGAGTTCGGAAGCAGGCCTGAAGAGATCTTTGTCTGTTATGAAGAACTCGCAGAGCGCTTTGGCGCTGACATCAAGAATCTTCCGCTCGGAGCAATCGGTATCTACACCTATGCCCAGAAATTCAGGACTGGCCTGCAGCAGCTGATGGCTGGCTCGCGCAGGTTCAATGTTTCAACTATCGGGCGCCAGGATGTCATGGCACTGACAGAAGATGCATCAAAGGTCTCAGGCATTCCCTATGTGATGAATGCATATCGAGATGTTGCTGAAGCAATACTGGATGAGTAAAATATCCCTGTAGGGGATCAGTAACCGCAGATAGATGCAGGCTGTATCTGTATTGATCTGCGGTTATTTTTTTTTTCTATTTTTTTTTTTGGCACAATTATTATACAAAGTTTAGGTGTTCTAGCAGATGTGCAAAACAATCGTTGTTCGCGGTCACTATACCCCGAACGATGTACGAGGCTGTTATATACCGCATTTTAGGAATTTCCGGATTAACCACCTATTATATTTTTTGGTCATTCCCCGAAATCTCCTTTTCACCCATCATGGCGCAGTTCTTATATTCTTTTCCACTATTAACAATCTTAATGGAAATCAGGCTATCCCGACCATGTGTCGACGACCCCACCCGGTATATTGCTGAATGTCATCTCGGGAAAAGACTGGATATGGAGAAATTATGCGAAATCCTGCGGGAAACAGGAGCAAAGGAATTAAAATGCTCCCTGAACCTTGGTGTCGCACGGTTTGAACTGGAAGAAAGAAGCGTGATGTTATACAAGAGCGGGCGTGTGGATATCAGGAAAATCCGAACCACCGATGAAGCACGGATCTTCCTTGAAAAAATAATTTCACTTGTCAGTGAAGCGCTTTAGCGATAGATCCTCTTAGAGAATTCACCGATAGAAATATTGGTTTTTTCAACGAAAGCATCCATTTTCTTTTCCAGGTGCTCTTCTACTCCTTGAATGTTTATTCTTATCGAGCGATCCCTGATCTCAAGCGATTCTTCAATATTCTTTAATCTCATATCGAGTGATAATATCAATGCTGCAAGAGATCCTATCAATAGAACCGCTGCCAGTATAATCACCGGATCGGAACTATAATTAAGGCGTGTTAACCATTTATGAGTCAATACTACTGATGACAGTGTCATTACCACGGCAAGCGTGATGTTCTTTGTGTCCATTCATCCACCTCTGATTTTATTTGTATCAATATTCTTTTGCACACATATATATTTAGTCGTAGTTTCATGCAAATATTTATATCTAACTTAATAACTATTAAAACTTAATTTTCGGAGGGATGAGCTATTCGCGGATACGATGACGACAGGAAATGGAAGATATTTATAATAATAGCATTGATAGGAGGAATAATCACAGGTCTCGGAGGAGACAGGCTAATTAGTGGCTGGCTGGATTCCTCGCAGTTCTATATAATTGGCATTCCCAATAATGTAAGCGTTGGAAAACCGGTAAACATAACATTCATAACATTTGGAAATGGTGAAAGTATCGGGAATGCAAATATTACCCTTGACGGTGCAGCATTTAGCACAGGCGTAACAGACGAAAACGGTATGGTCTCACTCACCGTTAACGCTACAACAAACGGAAGCATCAATGTCACAGGGCAAAAATCGGGATATTATAATGCAACATATTCTATCATCGCCACGCCCGGGCTTGTAATTAATGCAAATCCCACATCCATAACTTCAAACACTCCTTCATATGTGACTTTTTCAGTAAGCAGCGTGGGTAAACCTGTTGGGGGTGCATATCTAAATCTCACAGGTGCAAATATTTCACTTGATGGGATCACAAACGGAAATGGTGAGGTCGTTTTGCAAATAAATGCACCCAGAACCGGAAGTATAGCGGCAAGTGCGAAGAAAGCAGAGTACAGTGACGGTTCAACGATTATTTCTTCGACAAGCCAGCCCACACTGAGCGTCTCATCAAGCCACAGCACAGTCACGATCAATGTGCCTATGTATGTTACTTTTATAGTAACAGCAGCAGGCTCGGCAGTGGGCGATGCTCTTGTAAGCCTTACTGGAACAGCCTCAGGAAGCGGCATTACAAACCAGGAAGGAAAAGCCATTATCCTTGTCACCCCCAGCGGCGCGGGTACAATTACCGCATCTGCGAACAGGACAGGTTATGCGGGAGGATCGATCGCGATCACTTCAACAGGCGCACAAGCATTATCTGTGGCATCAAATCCTACATCAGTTACGGCCGGAGCCCCGGCGTATGTGATATTCACAGTGACAAGCGGCAGTAACGCAGTAGGCGACTCCAACGTTACGCTTGCCGGAATGGCAAGCGGAAGCGGCGTCACTAACCCGAACGGGCAGGTCATATTATATGTCAATTCAACAAGTTCGGGTGCTATCACCGCCACAGCCACAAAGAACGGCTATTCAGCCGGAAGCGTTATTTTAAGCGCGACAGGGCAGCAGTCACTGGGCGTGAGTTCAAGCCCGTCAAACATCACAAACGGTGTCCCCACTTATGTGACCTTTACAGTAACAAGCGCAGGTTCAGCACTGGGCGGCGCCACAGTGAGTGTCTCCGGCGGCGGCATCAGCACTGACGGTGTGACAAATTCAGCAGGACAGGTGACGCTACTCCTTAATGCGGGAACTTCAGGAACGATCAGTGTAACTGCCAGGAAAACAGGATATATTGATGGGCTTACCACTATAGCCCATTGATATTATGTTTTCTAATATTCAGGCATTAATGGATAAAGGCACACCTGTAAGCGTGCTTTTTTCAGATGAAGAAGGTGAGACATCACTCCAGCTGTATTGCGAACTGATCCAGAGGGCTAGATCTGGCGAATCATTTCATATAAAGAACCAGGGATGCAGGGTAGGGGCATATGTGCTTGGCGATACTGAAATAACGCCGCTTGATTATTATTATGAATCTAAAAGATACTCAAATATGGATGCTGCAAGAACTGCCGCAGAGAATCTTTACAGGATAACAACAAAGGGAAGATCAATAAAAATAGCCCCATTCACAGGAGAGAAATTTGATATTATGCTTCTTTTCCTTCTGCCAGAACGGGCGATGAGACTCGTGCAGGCCCAGGCCTTCATTTCCGGCAAACCATTTGAAATGAGAACAGGCGGTATAGCTTCAATATGCAGCGATTGTACGATATATCCCCTCCAGGGAAAGATGGGGATATCGCTGGGATGCAAAGGTTCAAGAAAACACAGCAAATATGGGGATGATGAGGTCGTGGTGGGAATACCATTCAAGCTGGCAAAAGAATTGGATGAAGCACTGGGAAAGATACCTGGAACGAATAAATAACGGTAAATCACGAAATTGAAAAAAAAAGAAAATTGTTCTTCCTCTAAAGAGTATCTATAGCAGTATTAAACCTGCTATAAACATCCCCAGTCAAAGAACTTATCGTAAATTACTTCTTATCCTCATCCACGACCTTATATTCGGCATCCGTGACTTTTTCATCCTTATTCTCTTCTTTGGGCGCTTCCTGCTGTCCTGTACCTGGCTGTTGCTGCTGTGCCTGCTGCTGGTATAGAATAGTGCTTATTGCATGCATCTCTTTTGTGAGATCTTCGAGAGTGGATTTTATCCTGCTGACATCATCGCTCTTAATAGCATCCTTTAGATTCTCAACAGCCTTTTCGGCTTTCTGTTTCTGGTCGCCGCTGACTTTGTCGCCAAGCTCCTTGAGCGTCTTTTCGGTACTATATATGAGAGTATCAGCCTGGTTCTGGAGCTCAACCTTTTCTCTTCGCTGCTTATCTTCCTCGGCGAATTTTTCAGCGTCTTTGATCTTGCGATCGATTTCATCCGAAGCCATCTTGAGAGGCGCTGTTATGGTCATCTTCTGTTCTTTACCTGTTCCAAGGTCTTTGGCAGTCACATGAAGGATTCCGTTGGCATCTATGTCGAACGTTACCTCGATCTGCGGAATTCCACGTGGCGCAGACGGTATACCCACAAGGTTGAACCTGCCAAGTGTGATATTGTCATAAGACATCGCCCTCTCGCCCTGAAGCACCTGGATCTCAACAGTTGTCTGGCTATCAGCAGCGGTTGAGAAAATCTGGCTCTTTCGAGTAGGTACTGTAGTATTCCTGTCTATAAGCTTTGTCATTACATGCCCGAGGGTTTCAATACCAAGAGTAAGAGGCGTAACATCAAGAAGCAGGATATCCTTTACTTCACCAGAGAGTACCCCCGCCTGAATGGCGGCGCCCATTGCGACGCATTCCATGGGGTCAACGCCTCCTTCAGCTTTCTTTCCTATATAATCCTCAACAAACTTCTGGATAATGGGCATCCTTGTAGGTCCGCCCACAAGGATTATTTTGTTGATATTTTCTTTTGTAATTTTGGCGTCAGATAATGCCTGCTCCATGGGGGCATGGCACCTGTCTATGACTGGACGGATCACTTCTTCAAGTTTTGACCGCGTAAGAGTCATTGTAAGATGTTTAGGACCGCTTGCATCCGCCGTTATGAATGGCTGGTTAATCTCGGTCGTAAGGGTCGTTGAAAGCTCGATCTTTGCCTTCTCCGCTGCATCCCTTAATCTCTGGTTCGCGACCCTGTCATTTCGAAGATCGATGCCATGTTCTTTCTTGAATTCCCCTGCGATATAATTCACAAGCAGATTATCCATATCAGTCCCGCCAAGCTGGGTGTCGCCTGCGGTTGATTTAACCTCAAATACGCCTCCACCCATCTCCATCAGGGTCACATCAAGCGTGCCTCCCCCCAGGTCAAATACCAGGATCTTCTGGTCGCCGGTTTTATCAAGACCAAACGAAAGTGACGCAGCAGTCGGTTCATTAATGATCCTGACAACCTCAAGCCCTGCAATCTCTCCTGCGTCTTTTGTGGCCTGCCTCTGGTTATCATTGAAATATGCGGGCACGGTTATTACGGCCTTATCAACTTTTTCACCAAGGAACGCTTCTGCATCCTGTTTTATTTTTTGGAGCAGGAAGGCTGAAAGCTCCTGGGGCCTGTAATCCTTGCCGCGAAGATTATATTTGAAATCTGTTCCCATTTTTCTCTTGAAGGCATATGCTGTACCTTCAGTATTTGTCACAGCCTGCCTTCTTGCGGGTTCACCCGTTAACCTCTGTCCGTCCTTTGTGAATGCCACATATGACGGGAATGCTTTTCCGCCAAGGGAGATTCCCTCTGCACTTGGTATTATTATTGGTCTATTCCCCTGCATTACTGCTGCTGCCGAGTTGCTCGTACCCAGATCTATTCCAATTATCTTTGCCATTATTTTACCTCATGTTCTGTTTCAATATCTGATTCTTTACCTGATTCCTTCTTTTTCGATACCCTGACTTTAGAATAACGAATGACTTTTCCATTTAACATATAACCTTTTGTAAATTCTTCAAGTATTTTATCCTCTTCAGATTCATCTGTGAGTGTTTGCATCATCGCTTCGTGCCTGTTGTGGTCGAATTTTTCACCCAGCGCTTTTATAGGGGCTAAACCATTTTTTTCAAGCACGATCTTGAATTTCTTATATACAAGTTCCATTCCCTGGATCAATTTATCTTTATTATCTGCCTTCTTTGCATTTTCAATTCCACGCTCAAGACTTTCAAATACATCGATAAATTCCTGAATGATCTTTTCACCTGCGTATTTTAAGAATTCTTCATGATCTTTAACTGCTCTTTTTCGAGCATTGTCGAATTCCGCATTCAGGCGAAGATACTTGTCTTTTTCGTCTTCGAGTTGTTTTTTGAGATTGTCGATCTCTTTTTGGAGTTTTTCCTCTGTTGAATCAGGTTCTTGCTCTTGCCCATCGGGAATTTCCGTTTTTTCCCCGGTATCATCAATGTTATTGTTCTGGCTTGTTTTCAAATAAACGTCTCCATTAAGAATTTAAAAAAATTGAATTTCCAATTCATGGTTATATAATACCACTTTCACCTTCTGGTATTTATTAGATTAGGCTTTATTCTATTTAATGTTAGTCTTCCCCGACATCTGGTGCCTGGATACCATCATAATAATTTGCGGTATGTTCAGGCTTGACATCCATCATGCCAGTTTCCTTTGCCATAAGGATATCGTTTATCCTCAATATCATAACTGCGGCATCAGTAGCTGATTTTATTTCTTGTGTCTTTACTCTGAGAGGCTCTATGACCCCGATCTCAAGCATATTTTCAGATTTCCCTGAAAATACATTCAAGCCTGCGGTCTTTTGACCTTTATTATGCTTGTTCCTCAGGTCAACAATGATATCTATAGCATCAAGACCTGCATTTTCGGCAATGCCTTTTGGTATCTCCTCAAGTGCGTCCGCATAGGCCATGATCGCAAGCTGCTCCCTTCCGCCATATGTGGTCGCGTATTTGCGCAGCCTTGTAGCCATCTCAATTTCCGGCGCGCCGCCACCTGCTACGATCTTTCCGTCTTCAATCACTACGCCTACGACATGCAGGGCATCATCAAGAGCGCGCTCCACTTCATCAGCCACATGTTCGGCACCGCTGTATATCATGATGGATACTGCTTTTGGATTTTCGCATCCTTCCACATAGATCATCTTATAATTGCCAACTCCACGTTCTTCGACAATTGCAGCTTTGCCAATATCTTGCGGTTCAACACCATCCACTTTTGAGACGACACGTGCTCCTGTGGCTTTTACTATTTTCTTAATCTCCTGGTCATTACATCTTCTGACTGCAAGAATACCTTTCTTTGCAAGGAAATGCATCCCATGATCATCAATGCCTTTTTCAGTGAATATGACGTTCACGCCGCTTCTTGCAAGCGCTTCCACTCTCTCCTCAACAAGCTTGCTTTCCTCAAGCCTTGCTTCTGCGAGCAATTCGGGAGATTTTATCTTGAGCGTTGATTTCATCTGCGTCTTCTCAATCTCGATACCGGTGTCAAGTACGGCTATTTTTGCATTTTCAATTCGCTTTGGCATATTCTTGTGCGCCCTTGCCTTATCAATAACGAGTCCGTGGATGAATTTTGTATCTTTTATGCTTCCGCCGCGCTGGTGGATGATATTGATATTCTCCTTGATGTTCACTTTTCCGCCATCTTTTATTGATTTTGCGGTCTCAACGCACAGTTTGACCAGTGAATCAAGAGCCAGATCTGCACTTTTTCCGGTAAGCGCTGTCTTTGCGATATTTTCAAGCACCTCATCTGAGGCATCGATCGCCAGATCATCTAATATCTCAAGAGCTTTCACTGAGGCAAGGCTGTAACCTCTTGTGATCGTCGTGGGGTGAACTCCCTGTTCAACCAGCGCGTGGGCCTTGCTCAAAAGCTCACCTGCAAGAACGACCACGCTTGTGGTTCCATCTCCTGCCTTATCTTCCTGAGTGCGGGCGACTTCCACCATCATCTTTGCTGCAGGGTGTTTTATATCCATTTCCCGCAAGATAGTGGCACCATCATTTGTGATAACAATATCCCCAACAGGATTAACGAGCATCTTGTCCATGCCTTTTGGACCAAGGGTAGTTCTTACTGCATCTGCTACGGCTTTTGCCGCAGAGATATTAAATCCAAGGGCATCCTTTCCCTGAGTTCTTGTTTTGTCTTTGTCTAATATGATAATAGGCTGTCCGCTTAATTGTCCTGCCATAATGAATTACCTCCAAAGTAAAGATGTTTCTAAGTGTTTGTAGTTCTATAAATAATTTGCGCGCTGGAAAATATTATATTTTTTAATTATTTTAAAACGGATTTTCATGGGCCTGCATGCCTCTGTGCCATCATTGCTATCCTTTTATTATTATTTTTCTCCAAACCTATGACGTATGGATGTTCACTATTCCTGACGGCAGTATTTAAATATCGGCGGCACGATAAGAAAATCGATTTCAATGAGAACCATAGACTGGAATGACAGTAAAAACAATATTATAATGATTGACCAGACCCTCCTTCCCGGGGAATATAAAGTCATAGAATGTAATACGATCGATGCATTATGTGAAGCGATCAAGACCCTTCGCGTTCGCGGAGCGCCAGCACTTGGTGCTGTGGGAGGTTTTGGGGTTGCACTTTCTGCTTTTTGCAGTATCGCCTCCACATTAGATAGTTTATTGGGGGATGTAAAAAACGCTTCTGGCACCATAATTGCAACTAGACCAACAGCAGTAAACCTATCATGGGGAGTAACACGAACCTTAAAAGCAATAGAAGATGCAAATAACATCAAAGAAGTCAGGTCATTCGCCCTTGATGAGGCAAAAACGATTGCTGATGAAGATGTGGAAAAAAACATGCAGCTTGGAGAGTACGGTGCTGCCTTGCTTGAAGATGGGGATACTGTCATGACACACTGCAACGCTGGAAGACTTGCATGCGTGGACTGGGGGACAGCCCTTGGTGTTATCCGTTCTGCTCGTGCGCAGGGAAAAGACATAAAAGTAATTTCTTGCGAGACCCGCCCCCTCAACCAGGGAAGCCGCATAACTACATGGGAATTGATGGAGGATAAGATCCCCGTAACGCTTATCACGGACAGCATGTCGGGTCATGTGATGAGAAAAGGCATGGTTGACAGCGTGATCGTGGGAGCGGATAGAATTACCCAGGATGTAGTGTTCAATAAAATAGGGACTTATTCACATTCGATCATCGCAAAAGAGCACAATGTGCCTTTTTATGTTGCGGCGCCTGTTTCCACGTTTGATTTTGAAAGGTTTGAAGATGAGATCGAGATAGAACTCAGGAAACCGGAAGAATTGAAGTTTTTTGGAAAGTACCAGATTGCTCCTCTAGGGGTGAATGTTTATAATCCGGCTTTTGATGCCACGCCCATGGAATATGTGACTGCGATCATCACAGAAAATGGTGTTTTCAATCCACCCTTCCTCCTCGATGAGGTAAAGATAAGAGCATGATTTCTTTTTGTTACCTTTCATAGCACATAGAAAGGAACGGGAAAAACGAAAGAACTAATGAAAGTCTCGATAGTTTTATCTAATAGGAGGTATAAGACTTATCGGGGTAATATGATCGAGGGAAAATTATCAGAAATTTACAACAGTGTCCTCTTAGACCTGAAGAAAGTAGATGGCGTGAGAATGATAGCACTTGCAGGTCGTGATGGCTACCTTTTCGATGAAAATAGAAACGAAGGATTGGAAACCATGACTTTGATGTCGTCTGCTATGTTGAAGGCAGCGGAAACGGTCACCAATAAGCTTGAAAAAGTCAATCCGAATCGAGTGATCGTAGATTATAAAGGCGGGAAACTTATTACTGTTTCAGCCGGATCAAAAGCTTTGATCTCAGTTGTGGCAACGAATGATGCGCAGCTTGATCCTATAATCGAGGAACTAGAAAAGACAGCAGGAAAGATCAAAAAAATTCTTTGAAAGATTTCAGTTCCGAGTTTGATTTGATAAGAATATTTTGAATACGCATTAGGATTTTTCTCACGTTAATGTATGTGAGGTTAAAGAAAACCTGACAAGATATATTTAAATTCTAAAATAAACCCTAACAAAAGTGGATTTACACAGATCACAATATCCGCGCAATCCGTGTTCTATCTCATTTTCTCTCTTAATCGAAGAAGTATGGCGCGCCGCATTGGGTTTTGTGGAAGTGCCATAAATTAATTTATATAATTTTATATATTATAGACAGGATTGACAGGAATAGCTGACAAAAGGTACAGTATATACANAAATCATGATGGATTGACATACTGCATTCGTTCTCAAAAATTGCCTTCCCCTTTGCCTGAAGTAATTGATTTTGAGCGTTCAATAAACGATGTTATAAATTAACCCCCACTCTCCAACCTGCCCTTTTTTCTCCCCAACCATTTTCCGTAAAACATATAATGTTTTACTCCATTCTTATGGATTTAGTAGTACTGATAAATACTATGGTGTGAATAAAGTAGTACTAAAATTATCACTCAAAATAATGGATTACAGTAGGGATTTTATATTTAATAATACACATTTTATGTTATGGTTCTGAATATTGTAGCAATAAGATAGCACTAATTCCAAAACGTTTATATAATGATGTTAATTATTACTTATTTGCCATGGGGATTAACCAGGCAGGATGGATATATGATATACACTAGAGGGGATAAGGTAAGATTCAAACTTGAATCTGGTGAAGTACATTATGGAAACATTCAATTTATTGAAAAAAATAAGAATGAAGAAATATATTATATAAATAGTTCCAGTAGATGGGCATACAAAATTCTTGGAGAAAAAATCATATCTTAATTTTCCATTATCAAGTTAAACAAGAATATCTAAGGGCGATACCAAATTTGGGGAATTAATTTTATGCCGCCTTCCCCACTTTTTATCAATAGCCTCTCCTCATATACCGCTTTCGGCAACAGCTAAAGCCTTCTTCACATCTTCAAGGGAAAACAACCCGATAAGCTTCTTTATCGCCTCAACAAGTACATTTGACACATTTAATTCAGGCGTATCAATCGGCTCTTGCTCCGTCGTTTCCTCTTCAGAATCCATATTCTTTCGAACCGCCTTCGACGATCTATCATGACAACATGCAGCAGGCTTATCATGCTCTGTTCTCCTTTAGTTTGCCCTCCCCCCTTCACATTCTCCGTATTCACAGCTTGCACTATTGTTTGACAAGATGCTATCGGCGTAACACTATTAGATTCAACAACAGTATCAGTGGTCGCATCAATGTTTTCATGCGCTCTATGTTTGCGTTTCTTCGCTAACTGTGCTTTCGCTCATATCGGCATCGCTTTCGCTTGTTCTTGATTTTTACCACATATATACATTTATTTAGAATGAGGATATTTTTTTAGGACAAGATAAGCGAAAACCGACCAGAAAAGATATATAGTTCAATCCCTTAAAGGTTTATATCATTATAATCATTATTAAATCAAAGAAAGGCTGAAAGATAAACAAAACTGAAGTAAAAGGAGGACCATATGTCAGGCGAAGACGATAAAATGAAACTACATTATATGCAGTTAATTACAACCGAAACCGATGGATTGACTGTGAAAACGGTTCATTCTGAGGTACGGGGAGAATCTATGGAGAAATGTTTCGAATTTACTAAAAAATTGCATAATGGTGAAGTAAAATCAAAGAACCACTAAACGATTACTTATTTCAATCCCTCGGTGGTTACCAATCCATAGGTTCACTATTTAAACTTAACTGTTTTTAGCAATTATTAAAATACATCTTTCTTTAGTATGGCAGACACTTGCATTTAAATTATAGTACATCAATACTGTATAGTCGGTAATTTTGCAGTTCTATATGCTTCAACAATAATATATATATTAAATATTAAATATGCAATCAGTATCAAGTATGCGAATATCGCAATG
>JGI24145J26757_10000432_pt1 | contig 18322 bp, 16 predicted proteins | sample BarGraIncu01122A_FD_26757 | JGI IMG/M metagenome (IMG submission 26757) | reverse complement strand
GCGACATCGTCTCGAATCTCCCGGAGGAAACCCGCGGTCCTTGACGAAAATTCCCGACGGGTCGAGTTTCCTTAGTTCTTTTATGATCTCATCTACTGATTTTTCTGATCCCGTTACGATGAGCCCGTAGCACGTCTCTTTCACCACAGCGTCTGTTGACAACTCGTAGGCTCGCAATGCTAGCTCACTCGGCAAGATCGGGCTTGATTCTGCTAGAACCACCATTTTCGTAGTTTCATCTGATACCATCGCACCACTCGTTCATGAAGGTAATAAGCTAGCGATTCGCGGCATAATTATCCAGGACTATATATTACAGAGTTTCTGAAATGAATATTGTCTCGTTTTCACGCACATTCTGGAGGGGTTCCGCGTTTACAATCCTTCCGATAATATTGGTGCTATTGAATCGCTCTCCAGTAGGCCCATACTTCTTGTTGTCCTCAAGGCGGACCCCTATTAATCCTGCGTACTTGGAGGAACGATTTGACACGCCGATTTCGGCAGCATTCACCTGTGAAGGCGGCGTGTTTTCCGGCACAATATCGAACGTCTCTGNAGTCTGCGCACGAAACATGATGGTAGTGCCAAACATTACGTGCGTTTGTAGCGAACCAACGGGATTATCCCGCAACCCCGCAACGGTCCTGAAGTACGCCACAGTTTTAGGGGCGCTCTGCTCATAAAGCTCAATTTTGACGAGCTTGTCGTAAGGGACTGCAAAGGTCGTTACACTTTTTGCTTTAAGAATATCAACCGTGTTGAGGGGCGATTGACGCACAACTACGGCATCTTCTCCTTCGTACCCTTCACGCTCGAGTGAGATGCCCAATCGATTGACTTCTTTTTCCACTGACGCATAATTTTGTCCTAAAAACATGATACGCGTCGGATCGGTAAGCACGCACAATTTCTGCTGAGGAGTTGCGATTTTGACGAGCTCTATTCCCTCACTGACGTAACCGATAACGGAATGATTCAAATTTGAAGGCGTATCCCTCTTATAGATAAATACATTACCGCGGTCATTTCCAGACGTTCGAACTGTGATCGCGCCTTCACTCCTCGCGTCCAGCATTTCAGGAGGTGATGCTCGACCACGTAAGCGTGTAGAAACGACGTAGGTGTTTGTCACCCCATCTACTCGATAGGAGCCGTCCTTGACAANAGCTAGAAAGTGTTCTACGCCCTCTGAAACATCCCGCGAAAGGGTTGCTTTGAAATAGGTGTAAACTTCCATCCCGTGCTCAAGTTTGAGGTCAAGGTCAGACGTTGTAAACTTGTCTGTGACGTACTCAAGCCGTTCGATTGGCTCGATCCTTTGAATTTCGTCACCATTCTCAAGCTTCTCCAGTACATTCCTGCCTGCAACGGCCTTGCCTAAAACAATGTTTGTTCCATACGAGGTTCTGTGTCGTTTTTTGATAAATGAAAGGTACGTATTCGCCTGGTCAAAGCCTCCAAGGCTGTATGTGACATCCCAGCGCTCATATTCTCGCTCAGCCCGAACGACCTTAAGGTCAGTCGCGGCGGGACCGGCGGATACTATCTGCGGCTGGGACCAGTGGACATTGGCCCCTACGAAAAAATCATACGTGCGCAGCCAAAGGCGTCGGCACGGCTCATTAATCTCAATTCTGATCTCGCCCTTGTTTGTAAAAATGGCATATTCCTTAATGACGTCGAGTTTTTGCGCTTCCCTACCCTTGATAATACCTACGGTGTGCCCATCGCGGTAAGGGGTGCTAGAATGTTCAAACGCATCGCGTAGAGTACGAATGGCTGGATCGAGCATAACCTGCTTTCCGTTAAGAATAATGGACTTTGCGCACATGCTCGCTACTTCCGTGTCAGGCAGCCGTTCGCTCGTGTTCTGTTAGATAATCAAGTACTTGCGCCGTCGGTCCGATGGAGATAATCTTGCCCCCGCGCATGAGGGCTGCCCGGTCACAGACCTGCTNAACGAAATCGAGGTCGTGTGAAACAATCATAAAAGTCTCGCCCGTTTCTGCACGAGCCGTCAGAATTGAGTTGGACACGTCTTTCTTGGTGATAGGATCCATCGTTCCTGTTGGCTCATCGAGTATTACGAGGTTAGGCTCGCGAATCATAACTTGGGCGAGAGCCACTCGATGTCGTTCCCCTTGGCTCAGTTCGTCGGGAACTTTTGTAAGTATGCCCTCACTCTTCGTCTCACTAAATCCCGCTGCCATCAGGGTCTGTACCGCTTTGTGTTCCGACAATTCGGCAGGCAGTTCTAGCCCAATACTGCTCGTCAGGTTGTCTAAAACGTCGCGGAATGGATAAAGATCATATTCTTGATAAAGAATGCCGATATATGGCTTCGCTCNTCCTCGGTTGTCCGGACCGGGTAAAGTCATATCCACCCAGTCATCACCTACGCGTACGAGCACTTCCCCGTTCGTTGGTTCGAGCACGCCCGCGATAATCTTCGAAACACTTGTCTTTCCGGCCCCACTTAATCCAATTAGGCCAAAAATTTCGCCTTCTTGGATGTTGAAAGAAACGTTGTTCACCGCCCTGATCACACCGCGATCGAGTGTTANATACTTCTTTTCCAGCTCTTCGACTTTGACTATCGTCTCGCCAGAAGTGACCTCTCGTTTCTTTATCTCTCCTACGGTACTCAAAAAATAATCGATAACCTCTTTAGGAGCCCCTTCCTTGGTGATCATTCCATCTTCCAGCAGAATGGCTCTATCAGCTATTGATTCAATATCTTCAGGAAGGTGGGAGGTGACGAGTACCGCCATTTCATTCGTTTTGGCCTCGTCCTGGATTACCTTATGAATAATCTCTGCAGTCTTCCGATCCAAAGTGCCTGTAGGCTCATCAGCGAGCAAGATGATCGGCGATTTTGCCAGCTGGCGGGCTAAAACAACCCTCTGTTTCTCCCCCCCGCTTAAATCGCGGGCCATATGCATCATACGGTGTGATAGCTTCACCTTGTCGATGAGCTCAGATGCTTTGTAAATTGCCTCAGAATCGCCGTAACCGCGTTCTGTAAAGTTTCTCATAACGTTTTCGATAGCCCGCTCGTCCCCATAGAGGGCGAATGTGCGCTGGAGCATTATCGCGATTCTGTCCCTAACGTCCTTTAACAAATCGCTCTCATCATCAGGCCACGCATCGACTCGGGACAACTGCATTGTTCCGGCACACACGGGACAGGGTTGACCGACTCGACTGGGCACGTCGACGTGTCGACAGTTCTGGCAATACGCAACGTTGTAATAGATCTTGCCGCTTGTGGGCTTGTACTCTTTCATCCCCCGTATTGCGTGGAGTAAGACGGTTTTTCCAGCCCCGCTTTTCCCAATAATCCCTAATACTTCTCCCTCTTCTAAAGTGAAGTTAATTCCTTTGAGAACCTCGACGTCTCCGAACGTTTTTACCAGGTTCTCAACTTCTANCAAGACGGCCATTACAGCATTGCCTCCTTCGACCCCATGCCGTTATAACGGTTATTCATAATAATGTTTTTTAATATGCCGGGTAAGAGCGTCAAATCCTTAATGACAATATCGGCCGCGTTGTAGAGCGCTGCAGGCCGCTCTTCTTTCTGCTGAACCGTTAATACTCCAAGATCCGCGGCTTTGAGTGCGGCAATATCGTTTATTCCATCACCCACCATTACAACATACCCGTATTTATCTTTGAGTTTGTGAACGAGCTCTTCTTTTGCGCTGGGAGTTGCGATACCTAAGACATTAGTATAGGGTATGTGAATGCGATCAGCAAGCGCATAAAGGGTATTTTTTGCGTCACCCGAAGCTACGTATATGTCGCCCCCCGTTCGTTTCAGTTCGTCTACAACTGGAAGGGCTGAGTCGAATAGTTCGCCGCAAGTGGCTAGAACGTANGGGATCTTGCCTTGCTCGATATCAACGATTGCCGCTGTGCCCGTGAAGTAAGACGCGCTACAACTCTTACTGACCTCGCTTACCACGTCGACCAAGTCCTTGACGTGGCTTCGTTCATCCCGTGCGACGGCGCTTATTATCTTGGCCTTTGCTACAGGGACGTTCGCGCACACGACTACTAGATCAATGTTGTAGCTTTTCAAGAAATCGGCGATTGTAAGGTCAATAGGCACGCCTTCTAAGTCTTTGGGAGCGTCCAACTGAAATACGGCGAGCACGTAGTCATCTCGCGTCCCTACTAAGCTGAGAGAAACTACCTGATACACGAAAGTGCCTTGATCGAGATCCTTCGCTACGCGATATTTCTTTAGAAGCGTTCCAGCACAGTCGAATATAACAGCAAAATCTTTCATAGTTGCTAGCCTGCTTTTAGCTGTCTAAAGTGCGTCAGATAACTGTTAAGTCATAGAAATGCGTGAATAACGAATATGTACAGGGCCCTCAGCAACGAGCGAAATAACGCACTTATTTGCTTCCTTCCTGGGCTAAATCATCAGCAACGATAATAATATCGCCAACGCTTACAATTTTCGACCAAGGAACGATTGTCTCTCCTTTCAGCAAGCCCTTTGAGACGTCNANTGAAATCTCCTTGTTGTCCCAATTTATCAGAACGTCTTTCACTTTTCCGATATTGACGCCACTAAGCGTCGAAACGTCTTTATGTAATACTCCACGCGTCATGCTGATACCCCTTTGAGTATTGCACGTCGTGTTATGTATAAAAAATGTTGCTTTATATATCTCCGAATCGAGTTAGATTCGCTTAGTTACTTCCCTTTTCAATATATCGATGCACCACACTGACCGCAAGCACGCGCGATAGCTCCGCCGTGCCGTTGAAAAGGTCGCATTTTTACCGCTTTGTGGCGAGGGTAAGTTTTAATCCACAAATAGGCACAACTTTAAGATTTTTGAGCGCTTGGTAAATAGAGCCCTTACTGGTCAGTTACTGGACCTAACGTCTGATTGGTGTCTTTTCTCGCTTCTCTGTGTCAATAAAACCTTTTTTGCTGTCGACTGGCAGCTCCTGCTCTCTGACACTTAGCGGCGTTGCTTTGTACCAAAAGCTGTTAAAGAGTTCTTTTTCAATAAAAATAAACTCAGAGATGTCCGTTTTAAATGCAGACTTGTAAATCACGTTATCCACGTCGCCAGTGTCGTAAATATAACTCGTTCCAAGCAGCTTATCATCATCTGAAATAAAGATCCCTGCTCCAGTCTCCGATTCAAGATGCCGAATTTCAAAGTATGTAGTAAGCAGACGCGCCTCTTCGATGTTGACGCTCTCAATAGGGGCAAGCAAACGATAGGTGATTTTAGGCATCTCTCTATCTTTAATTAAGTTATAGAGCCGTTTTACTCCCATTCGAGTTTGTATGACATTGAATTCGTTCTTTGACCTATCGAGCATCTCGTAGAAAGCTTTGTAGACGTTCTCTCTCTTTTTAATCACTTGTATCGTCTGCACAACTCGACCTTCTGTTAGCTCTTGCTCTCGGTACCGAAGCTCGATTCCAGAGTGCCACATGTCTTCCATCATCGAGTGCTGAGTCTCTACAAAGCTCTGCGTGTTCGTGTAAATTGAATTATAGAGCTCTGCTCCCTTTTCACTGAATGAGTACAACAACACTTGCATAGCTTGTTGGTCAATGATAACACCTGTGCTATGCACAATTTGAGGAATATGACGGACGTCGGTATATTCGGCGATGTCCTGAGCAGCTTGCAGGTTATCCTTGTTAATTTCAGCCATTATAATGACGCTTATACCTCGCTGCCGCGCGTCTTTTGGGATAAGTGGTGCCAAAACCGGCAAGGCTTCACCTCTAATCCACATGAATATCTCTTTTTGGGCGGTTTTAATCAGCGATTCGAAGTCTTGCGCAATCACTTTATAATCGGTAATAACTCGTGTGACCTCAATAGGCTTACCCGTCTCTATCTCTTGTATCCTAAAACGAGCTTCTACTCCTCGTTCCCACAATGTTTGAAAAACAGAGCTCTGTATCTCAATGAATCCGCTATTGTTTGACCACAGCGACGGGGTGAGTTCAACTCTCTCCAACTCGTCCAGATCCTTCTTAACACCGGTGTAAATGGCCTCTTTGCAGTCTGAAATAACGATAGCAATATCGCTTATCATTGGAGCATGCCGTATGTTAAAGCACGTTGAAAGTTGCTTTACTACGTCAACGTTACTTTGAGTTATCGGAAGTAAGATCCTGAGATCCTCGATCTTGCATTTTCCATTACTATCAACAAAATAGTCATACAGTACTTTTTCCCACCGAGGAAGCCAAAATTCTGTCGAGACAATCCAAAGTCTTTTCTCGGTCGCTTCGAAGGTCTCGAGCCGCCTGCTAATAATATCGTCTTTGTCGTAGAGAATGGAGAAGCCCTCTTCGATCGGACACAATTCGATAGGCAACCCTTGCGCTTTTGCGCGCTCAGCGTCCCACAGCTCCAGTAGTTTATCTCGCGCCTCGCCCAAGTGCTGTAATTTAGTGGCCTCGTTGTCAATGGCAGGGCGGATTAGGGGGGATGGATAAGCTGCTAGAAACGTCTCAGGATTGGTCGATATACGTTTTACGAGTCCTTTTTTTGAAAGTTCCCTCAAGACATCGTTCGCAGTCCGATTGATGAGATGCAGCGATTCCGTTACTTCGCTAACAGTTTGTCTTCCTGCTCGCAATAGGTGGAGGTATACCTCTCCCGCTTCCTCGTTGAGCCCGAACTCTAATAAAAGAGCTAATATGTCTACCGGCATTTTGTCCTTTAGCACATTCCACTCACCGCTCCTTGCGATGAGCTATCAACCCATCTTTACTAATTATCGATATAGCGATTTAAAAACAGCAACTGCCGTTGCTTGGGGGTTAGTGGTTAGGCGATTCTTTTTCCTTTGCCCGGTGCAATGTCATAGACTTCTGTTATAGTCATTATTGCACAACCTTTTGCAGACAATTTTTCACTTCGAGTCTTAATCTTCTGTTTCATCATCTCATAGTCAGGCCCTTCAGTGACGTAGTTGGCCACACCCTTGACTTGGTACCCCACATAGCCCTCCCACGAGGTAAGTGCGACGTTGCTATTCGGCTTCTTCAGATTATTGAGAGTTTTTTGCCAATGGTTGTCACCGATAAGAATAGTTTGGGGCTCTTTTATGATGATGAATTGATTTGGTACGGTATTAGGCACACCGGCATCACTTACCGTTGTGAACGCTACGGTTTTTACAGCATTAATGTTGTTGATCACTTCTTCTGGCAGGTTCGTCATAATATGCACCTCCGTTTGTAAACATTAATAGAGCACTTGGCGATAATAAAAACCTTTCTCTGGCTCGGAGGGGGCTGAGTTGCTTCTACACATAGTGAGCCCATATACTAGTCGACTAACGCGCCGCGTCAATGCTAAAGGCGCCGAGATCGCAGTGCGTCGGCTCCGGATTAGCGCGATGGGAAACCGTTGATCAGATTTCTGATCGCGGATTTCGGTTCTACATCAAGCCTGCTTTTAAAAAAGTGCATATTATATCACCTACATATGCTTAGCAGATGACCAGAACTTACGTGCTTGACGCACCCGTGTTTATTTATCACGTTTCAGTCTCTGGCAACTTATACACTGTTCCTGAGGTCACACGCGAGTTGAGAAGCTCTGAAGCTGCCGTAGTCCTGCAAGAGTTTCTAAAAGGGGGCCTGAAAATCGAAGATCCCCTGAAAATCGACGTGGAAATCGTCACGGAAAAGGCTAAGTCTACAGGTGACTATCTCAGGCTGTCTAAAGCTGATATTGACTTGCTGGCTAAAGCGCTCGAACTGAGCGGTACACTGGTCACCGATGACTATTCCATTCAGAATGTCGCTACGCTCCTAGGTATTGAGATACAACCGATCCAGCAGGCGCGAATCAAACGTGTGCTCACGTGGAGGCGCAGGTGCATTGGATGTGGTCGAGTATATGAGTCGGAAGCAATCTGTCCTGTGTGTGGATCTGAAGTGAAAGTTAAGCCGGTAAAGCGGTAAGTGCCGATGGTTGGAGGAGTATGAACATGAAAGATTTGAACGACCTCATAAGTAACGCGAAGGAACTTCACGAGAAAGGGTTACGTTCGGGCGAGATAGCAGATGAACTAAACATATCACGAGATACCGCTACGTGGCTTCTTACCCGCTCAGAGACCTCGCGAGGACCTGTTCCGAAGGATATATATGTTAACTGGAGTGAGATTGGGCAAAACGCGGAGCGGCTCAGATTCATCTCACTCGCGTTAGCCGATATGATATTGGAAACGGGAAATCCCGACGTCGTCGTTGGAGTGGCGCTAAGTGGTCTGCCTCTTGCGACGCTGGTCGCAGAAGAAATTGAAGCAGAACTTGCGGTGTTCCTCCCAAAAAAGCAGAAGGGATCTGAGAATGAAAGCTTTACGGGATCATTTAGTCAAAATTTTGCCGATATCGCAGGAAAAAGTTGTGCGATAGTAGATGACGTCATCACTACCGGCAGCACCGCAACTGAAATTGTCAAGATCATCAAAGAGATGCAAGCAACGCCACTCTCAGTAGCCGTTCTTATTAACAAGAAGGGAATCAAGCAAGTCCTTAATGTTCCAATAAGGTCGCTTGTTCGAATCACCATTTTTTGATCGTTTAGATTGTAGGGGTATAATTGACAGCTTCCGAACTCGACGAAATTCGAGCGATTGAGCGCAAGTGGCAGGATCGTTGGTTTTCTGATAAGATATTTGAGCCACAAAGTACTGGGTCGAAGAAGTATTTCTTAACGACACCATATCCGTACACGAGCGGACCGCAGCACATAGGCCACACGCGGACGTACAACGTTGCCGACATTCATGCTCGGTTTATGAGAATGAACGGCTACAACGTCTTATGGCCGATGGCGTGGCACATCACGGGGACTCCGATTCTTGCAATCAGCTCGTGTATAGAGCGTTGCGAGGGCGCGACGATAGCACTTTATGAAAACTATGTCCGACTCTACGAAGAAGANGAGTCGCGCGTCGAGGAGATCGTCAACTCATTTGTCAATCCTTGGAATATCGCGAACTACTTTGCAGCCAAGATCATCCCAGATTTCCAGAAAATGGGCTTNTCTATAGACTGGTCTAGGCAGTTTACCACCGGAGATCCGATCTACAACCAGTTCATTCGCTGGCAGTACGAAAAGCTAATGGAACTCGGACTCATCGTCAGCGGGCAGCACCCAATCCTCTATTGCACGATTGATCAAAATGCCGTTGGAGAAGATGATATTGCTGGCGGTGACGTCGATAAGATCTCTATCGATAAGTACATAGGGATCAAGTTCTCTTTCGAAGACGCGTATATTGTTACAGCAACGCTGCGCCCTGAAACGGTTTTTGCAGTTACAAATCTCTGGGTGGCTCCGAGCGAGACCTATGTTAAGGCATACGTCGACGGCGAGAAGTGGATCATCTCTCCGGAAAGCGCATCCAAATTGCGCTATCAGCAGCACGATGTAAACATCATTGAGGAGTTTCGCGGCTCGGCACTGTTGGGGGGACACTGCGTCAGCCCTGTAGGGAGCAAAATACCGATTCTCCCGGCGTCCTTCGTTGATGTTAATTACGGTACGGGAATCGTCATGAGCGTTCCTGCACATGCCCCTTATGACTGGGCAGCTCTTAACGACCTGAGGCAACAGCGGGGTATAAACGCGGATAATGACCTTATTCGGTTAACCAACGATATTGAAGCCATAAAACCAATCTCTCTAATAAAGATTGAGGGATATGGCGATTTTCCAGCCGTTGAACTATGCGAGCGTTTTGACGTTCGATCGCAACGCGACAATGAAACGCTCAGCCGAATAACAAACCTACTCTATAGGGCGGAGTTCTATACTGGCACTCTTAAGCCCATTGCACAACAGTTTGAAGGTAGACTTGTACGCGACGTGAAAGAAGATATCGTCGAGTTTCTGAAGGCGCGAAATGCCGCTTCAACTATTTACGAGACTTCAGCAAAAGGACTCTGTCGATGTGGCGGCAGCGTCGTTGTTGCCATTGAGCCAGACCAATACTTCCTCAACTATGGTGACCCTAAGTGGAAAGCAAAGGCATTTGAACTGTTAGACCAGCTAAAAATCGTGCCGGACGCTTATCGAGCACAATTCGTTCAGACGTTTCACTGGCTCGATAAACGGCCATGTGTCAGACGCAGAGGTCTCGGCACCACATTTCCATTCTCCAAAGACCATTGGATTATAGAGCCACTTTCTGATTCTGTAATTTATATGGCGCTTTATACGNTCATAAAGCACCTACGGGAATGCGACCCAGAGCAGCTCACGCCCGCCTTCTTTGATTTTATCTTTCTCGGTAAAGGCGATTTAACGGATGTAAGCCAGCAGACGGGGTTATCTCAGGAAATGCTGAGGGCGGCGCGGAACGAGTTTACCTATTGGTACCCAAACGATCATAGACATACCGCCGTCGCCCACATATCTAATCACCTAAGCTTCTTCCTGTTCCATCATGCGATACTCTTTCCTAAGGCGTGCTGGCCANGGGTCGTAACCCTAAACGAGCTTCTGATTCGCGAAGGGGTGAAGATGTCGAAGAGCAGGGGCAACGTAATCCCGATTGCCACTGTCCCAGAGGTCTATAGTGCGGACTTAGTGAGACTCTGTCTAGTTTCCATCGCTGATCTCAANTCAACGGTTGATTGGAGAGAAAATGAAGTCGAGATGGTCAAAAAAAGGCTTCTACGGTTTTGGCACGCAGCAAATAGTGATATCGTGTCGGGACAGCCGCAGTATGACNAGGAGCTCTCATTTCCGAGCAGATGGATCCTGGCAGCGACTAACGCTATGGTGTCAAGAGCTTCTGAAGCGGCTCATCAATTTTCATACAGAAAGTACGTTACAGAAGCGTTTTTTGAGCAGTTAAACCGGGTCGAAGAGTACAGATCTATGGTTTTAGATAGTGAGGAGAGNTGTCACGTGCTCTTAGATCTCCTCAATGTTTGGCTTTGCGTGCTCGCTCCTGTTATTCCACATATTGCTGAAGAATTGTGGGAGAGAATGCACAAAGATGGCTATATTTCGCTGGCCGTATTCCCACAGTATNATAACCTTTATGCTGAAACACTTNTGCAAAAGCGCTTCCTTGATGGGGTAATTGGTGACGTTTCGAACATTCAAGCTGCGCTAAAACGGGAAACTGCATCAGTTTTCATATATCTTGCAGCAGCGTGGAAGTACAAACTGTTCGAAATGGTGTACGGGCTAGATGATCGTTCGCTAAAACAAATTATGGCGCGAGCCAAGGAAGATCCAGAGCTGCGTACACATCTGAAAGATATAGCTCGTATCGCACCCGATCTTGTAAAACTGCTCGCTCAGGAACCTGCCGCTGACATCGTGCTAGGCTTTGAGGCCGAGTCAGAGACTCTGCTCGCGACTAAGGAGTATTTGTCTCGAAGATTTGGGAAAGATGTATCCATCTTCGTGGAAAACTCAGATATATACGATCCTGCGAATCGGGCGAGACGAGCACTTCCGGCGAAACCCGCTATCTACGTTGAATAAAATAGACGAAGAGGGGAGAAGAGAAAATTAGCTTTATTGGGCGCTTTTTACCGCTTCTTGAGCCTTTTTTACGCGCTGTTTTGCAGTGTACCCTGTTGCTTTTTCTAGAAAACAGCGGAACCGCGCATTTGTATCGACTATGAATCCGTCTGGGACGCCTTCCTTAGCTTCTGTTTCGACGAGCAAAGTATCACTCACGCGTATTGTCAGCTTTTGTAGTGCCCCAAAGCTTAAAACGTATTCTTCGTCGCTTTCTTCGACGTCGACACCAAAGCAATCTTTGAGTGCTTCTAAAATCCGCTTGTGTGCCCCTTTCTTGAACCCACGTTTGAACACATATTCCTGGACGGTAATCACACCCTAGGTTATAATCATGTACGTGCTCTTAAAGCATATTGTTTATAAGTCCTTTGGATCGAAGCAGCAAACCGGATACCAGCATCAGGCGCTCAAGGGATGCCGGTCGAATGGGTCGATAAAGTATTTACTGTGTAACGGGTTATTGTTTAAGAAGTGGCAATTGCGGATGCTGATAATATGAAAGACGGCACGACTGATAACGAATATATAAACTTGATCATCGAAGAAGGGGTGAGCTCAAAAAATCCGGTGATCCTCGAGGGGTTCCCTGGCATCGGACTTGTTGGTAACATCGTGGCTACACAAATAGCATCAGAGCTCAAAATGAAGCAGATTGGCACCATCGAGTCTCGCCTGTTTCCGCCCATTACGGTGCTTTATGNAGGAATCGTGCACGCCCCTGTCAGAATATACGAAGACACTCAAAATGAGTTTATCGTAGTGCTTTCGGATATCCTCATTCATCCGATGACAGCGTACGATATCGGGAAAGCGATTACTAGCTGGGCCCAGAGCCTGAACGCGAGACTTAACATACCGATTGCCGGCATTGCTACGATGCGCGAGCAGCGCACGGTTTTTGCGGCAGCAACCGGCGCCGAACAACTCAATCTCGTAAAAGATAAAACCGAAACGTTAGTCACCGGAAGTATTTCAGGAATTGCGGGCAGTTTAATGAATGAGAGTTACATAAGCAAGCTTCCGGCGCTTTGTCTCTTGGGCGAAACCCAGGGACCGACCCCCGATCCTCGTGCAGCAGCTCGAGTAATTGACGTTATTAACGATTTATTGAAGTTAAATATCAGTACTCAGAAGCTCGTTGAGGAGGCAGATCAGATCGAAACTGAGCTACACAAGCTTGCAGAACAGGTCCAAGGGGCAGAACAAGTAGAAACAAAAGGTCCAACACAGGTTATGTATGGGTGAGCAAATGAGACATTTAGCTTTGACCGGTATATCTAAAGAATCAATTAATGATCTCGCCAAAAAGCGCGTTAGGACGTTTGAATTGCGCAGCGCTCACAATATCCCTATTGTTTTTGAAGCTCACGTTGGTGACGAATTATTTGTGACTGACGCTAGCCGCCAAGATGTTGCGATCGGTACGACTGGTGTGCTGGCGCGCTTGCGCGATAAAACCATCACAATGCAAAAAGTTAGACACCGCGTTGGCGATTTCTATGAAGAACGCGAACTCATGTCAGCCCGTGTTCAGCTTGAACTGCGCGAGCCGACATGTCGATTGCGCGCGATTGAGGATGAGGGGCCAGGAAAGATCTTGGCAGTGGAGACCTCCGAAGTATGCCACTATGAAGGTCGCTGACATCATCTCAGCTTAAAACGGCCAGTTCTACATAAGCTAAGGTAGCAGTAGCTCTTTGTGATGTTTGAGGTGTAGTCGTCAGCGTCNAGAGCTTCTTACTAGCATTTGCTCGATCCTCTTAAAATAACGTTAAACGGCCGGAGTTGCTAAAATGCATCAGCGTTGCTTAATCGCTTTTTTAAGACACTATAAGTATGAGTTACGAGTATGTGAAATTATGGGCCCGTGGCTTAGTCAGGATATAGCACCGGCCTTCTAAGCCGGTGGTCGAGGGTTCAAATCCCCCCGGGTCCGCCTTTTNGCCCTCGCACTTATAACACGTGATGAAATGTTTCTCGATCGCCGAAATCTAAATACGGGCTTGTTGGCCCAATGCAGCACGTAGACAACTTATCGTTCTAGCGTATTCCGTTTCACATCGTCTTCGCTTTTATGCGACTAAAAATGTGACTTCATTTTTGGGCGAAAAACCGCAAAGACTAAGCTTCAAGTCGATAAACGGCCGCTATAGCGCTGGGGCGCAGGCAGCGTCGGGCTAAAGGAGTAATTATGATCTTCACTGCTGACGAAATACTCGAAACCCTCGACATGATTCTTTACGAGCATCTCGATATACGGACGGTTACCGTAGGCGTGAACTTGACGGGGTGCGTACGGGACGATCCTGAACGAATGGCCAAGGCCGTACACGATAAGATTGTGTCCACAGCGAGCAATCTGTGNTCAGAAGCCGATCGCGCGGAAGCACGTTATTCCTTGCCTATTGTTAACAAACGTATCTCGGTAACTCCCATTGGCTCTTTAATCGACGTCCACCCACAAGCTGGTCCACTGATTGCATCTGCGATGGATCAAGCTGCGAATGAATTAGGTGTTGACTTTATCGGTGGGTATTCAGCTCTCGTACAAAAAGGCTTTACAGTTGGGACTGAGGCACTTGTTGATTCGATCCCACAGGCACTAAGCACGACTGAAAAAGTATGTGCCTCTGTAAACATAGCAACCACCAACGCGGGCATCAATATCGAGGCGGCGCTTAAAATGGGACAGACCATCAAAGAACTGGCCCGTATCGATCCTCGGCTCTGTACACGTCTGGTTACTTTTGCTAACGCACCACCGGACAATCCTTTCATGGCAGGTGCGTTTCACGGTCCGGGCGAACCAGAATCGGTCCTGAACGTGGGCATATCAGGTCCTGGCGTCATTAGAGCGATAGTTGAGAGCATGGGGGATTGTGACCTCAGTGAGCTTGCTGAGGTCGTTAAACGAGCCGCGTTCAAGATCACACGTGTTGGCGAATTAGTGGGTAANGAGATAGCGGCGCGATTGGGTGTGGATTTTGGGATAGTTGACCTCTCGTTAGCACCCACCCCCCAGGAAGGGGACTCTGTCGCACAGATCATCGAAGCAATGGGTGTTGAGCGTTGTGGAGCTCCAGGAACGACTGCCGCACTCGCGATGCTCACCGATGCGGTAAAAAAAGGAGGCGCGATGGGCTCATCGCGGGTAGGGGGACTTAGTGGGGCCTTTATACCGGTTAGCGAGGACGCAGGTATGGCTGAAGCTCTTAAGATCGGCGCGATTGGACTGGAAAAACTCGAGGCAATGACTGCCGTGTGTTCGGTTGGTCTCGACATGGTGTGCATACCTTTTGCCACACCTGCCGAGTCGATTGCGGGAATTATTGCAGATGAGTGTGCAATAGGGGTTATCAACAACAAAACGACAGGAGTACGTCTTATTCCCATAGGAAAAGAAGGTGATTGGATAGAGTTCGGTGGACTGCTAGGGGCGGCGCCCGTAGTGCAGCTCAACGCTTTCAGCTCGAAAAAATTCATTCGAAGGGGGGGTTCGATTCCAGCGCCTCTTACGAGCCTAACCAACTGACAAACACATTTTATTCTTCTCGTTTGCCCGTAACGATTCTAGCTATGTCAGTGCTTAAAATAAACTGTTAAACGGGCCCGCTGGGATTTGAACCCAGGTTCTTGGATCTCTCCACAATAGCTCCGAAGTCCAAGAGGATAGTCCACTACCCTACGAGCCCTGCATAGAACAAGGGATTTATGAGTATTGAACTTTACCCGGAAAAATACAAATAAGGGCGTACTCATTAGATTAGCGCACGTATAGTGTTTAAAAGTCAAAACAGCTCGCGCGTTGCTTATAGCACATGACCAGCATTGAAACGCGAAGGAAACTCATAGAAATATTGAGGATATTAGATGCGAGTGACGATGCAATCGGAGCACGAACGATTGCTGCCAGCTTGGGTAAGCGTGGGTATCCCATAGGGGAACGGGCGGTACGACACTACTTGGTACTTCTTGACTACAAAGGATTTACTATTAAAATAGGCAATGCCGGCCGGATAATTACTGAGAAAGGTCTTAATGAGCTAAACGAGGCAATTGTTGGAGACCGCGTTGGGTTTTTGATAACCAAGATAGAGGATCTTGTTTACAGAACGAGTTTTGATTTGAAGCAAAGAAACGGGGACATCATCATAAATGTCGCGACCATCGACAAAAATGATTTTGACCGAGCGCTCGAAACAGCCGCAGAGACGATCGACAATGGGTATACGGTGAGCCCTTTCGTTCGCATCGTTGAGGAAGGCGAGAAAGTTGGTTCTGTGTTTGTTCCGTATGGCTCCTTTGGGTTTGTCACGATGTGTAGTATGACAATAAATGGTATGCTAATCAAGCACGGCATCCCATCATCTATTAAATACGGCGGACTGCTTAAAATTAAGGAGGGGATGCCCTCTGAATATACCGATGTGATCTCATATCAAGGGACGTCGCTCGATCCGATTCAAATTTTTGCTTCTAGACAAATGACATCTATTCTGGCAGCTGGACGGCGCGGAGATGGCACAGTGCTAGCTAACACGCAAACGGTGCCTAGCATTGCAGCTGAAAGGACGTTAAAACTTCTGCAGGACGCAAAACGTGCCGGCATTGTTGGGTGGATCGAGAGCCCTCTAGAAGATAATTTTTTAGGAGACAATAGCGGGGACGACGTTATGAAAATCAATATATTTGCTGGCGCAAACCCTATGGCTTCATTACATGAACTGGATATGAAAGTTAAGGTCTATTCTCTCTCCTCCCTCATGGACGCAAAGCTCCTAAATCAACGACTTTAAAGGCCTAGTCGTATCGCTGCACATATTGCGGTATGTATTGTTGCGATTTTCTTTTTTAGTGAATAACTCAAGCCTTTAGAAATATTTATAGTAAAGCGGAACCAGAGTTCCCACTCCAGTAAGAAGAATGAGTTTTCTTATTTAGGCATTATCAAAAGGAGAAATGAGAGGGGTGGCGCAGACTTGTGTAGCACGTTAGGCATCGTTAATGAAAACGGTACACCGTTTTCTTCGAGTGGCATTGTTAAAGGAATTCGTTTGATGAATGAACGATGCAACGGACTCGGAGGTGGCTTTGCAGCTTATGGGATTTACCCCGAATATAAAGATTATTACGCTCTGCATATCCTATTGAAGGATCTTGCTCAGAAAGACCAAGTAGCGGAAATGCTGGAAGAGCACGTCAACATTTATAAAGACGAAGAAATCGCAACGCGAAATGTCCAAGGCATCTCACAGGATTACATCCCATGGCGCTTCTTCGTAGAGGTGCCTGATAAGTACGCAACTGCTGCAGATGATTACATCATTGACCTTACAATGAGGATTAACAATACAAGCGATGCTTTGGTCATCTCAAGCGGCAAGAATATGGGCGTTTTCAAAGCTATTGGCTATCCTGACCAAGTAGCGGAGCTTTACAAGCTAGAAACGTATGAAGCTTACCTGTGGTTAGCTCATGGACGATATCCCACAAACACGCAGGGGTGGTGGGGCGGAGCACATCCATTTAGTATCTTAGATTGTAGCATCGTACATAATGGAGAAATTACCAGTTACGGCACAAACAAACGGTTTCTCGAGTCGTATGGGTACAAATGCAGTAATGCTACCGATTCTGAAGTGTTGGCTTATTTGTGGGATCTTTTAATTAGAAGACATAAACTACCCATCGAAATTGCATCTGAGGTATTAGCTCCTCCATTCTGGGAAAAGATAGATCGGATGCCTGCTGAAAAGAGGCGGGTCATAGAGGCGTTGCGAATTACCTACGGTGCTGCAATGATTAATGGTCCTGCTAGCCTCTTGGTAGCGGACGGTTCTGGGCTCACTGGAGTAGCGGGAAAGGGCACTATGGTTGGGCTCACGGATCGAATCAAGCTACGGCCTCTGGTGTGCGCTCGAAAGGACGAGTATACGTTTATGGCGAGCGAAGAGAGCGCAATAAAGGCAATCTGTAAGAATCCAGACTTTGTATGGGCGCCACGCGCGGGTAAGCCGACAGTAGCATTGGTGAATGGAGATGTATAGTTCCGTTCCTGAATTTAGAGTGGCCATCGACAGGCAACGATGTAGGCTGTGCAAAAGATGCGTAGAGAATTGTTCTTTTGGAGCACTTGAATGGCGGGGAGATAGGGTCAAAGCATTTGACGATCGGTGTGTCGCTTGTCAGAGATGCGTTAGCATGTGTCCTGAAGATGCAATAACTCTCCATCGAACGCCTTCGGTTATGAGTGCCCATCCTGTTTGGACCGAAAACGCGCGAAGAGATGTGTTCACTCAGGCAAGAACAGGCGCCGTTCTGTTGGCAAGTACTGGAAATGAACTGCACGAGCGCATCATCTTATCGATCCTTTGCGAGAACCAATCGAACTTCGGACGTACATTGGGAAAAAGCCGCGATCTGTGGAATTTGAAGCGGTAGGTAACGACATAAAGCTGAAGACTGAGCTCTCGCCGGCGCTCAAACTCGAAATTCCGGTAATGATAGCTCAAATGTCTTACGGGGCTCTCAGTCTAGAGGCACACGAGGCGTTAGCTCGAGCTGCAGTCATGTCTGGCACTACTATGGGTTCGGGAGAAGGAGGGCTTCACAAGAAGCTCTACCCTTATGCAGATCACATCGTTGTGCAAGTTGCTAGCGGGAGATTTGGCGTCCATCCAGCGTATCTCGAAGCCGGAGCAGCGGTTGAGATCAAAATCGGTCAAGGGGCTAAACCGGGGATTGGCGGGCATCTA
>JGI24145J26757_10000391_pt1 | contig 19743 bp, 17 predicted proteins | sample BarGraIncu01122A_FD_26757 | JGI IMG/M metagenome (IMG submission 26757) | reverse complement strand
AGCGGATCGTCCGTTCAATCAGAAGCAACTATAACTGAGGCTGTGGATGATGTAATCTGTGAAGATGAGAGCCACAGAGAGGTTATATGAACTCTGGAATCCCGCCTTCAGGCGTGGAGAGGGTTCAATCTGACTGCAAAGCCAACTGGTACGATAATCGGGAAGGTTACAAATTAGTAAGCTTCCATTTCGGTTCAGGAAAACATATTTAGACAGATTTATTCCTAAAATATAATCATAAAAATCACCAGGAACAATTAGCGGCAAATCTCAGACAAATCAGCTATATCTAACGCTTTTTATGAAGGAATACACAATTTTTATAAACATTTTTCTATATATTTTTATAAAAAAACAATTAGATAGTTTTATCTAATAATACGTTCATATATTTTTTATTAGATTGGATAGGTGAGGTTCTTGAAGCTTAAAATATTCCCTCAAATTATGGATAGGATCGTATTGTGTTTGATTTTAGTAGCTACTGTTTTTTTCATCCCGGGTGCTCTTGGAGCATCTGAGAATGATGCTTGTTTTATTGGAATATGTCATAGTTCTTCAGGTCAGACAATTGATCGCGCTTTGTACGATTCAAATCCCCATAAAATAATCAAGTGTATAGAGTGCCATGAAAATTCCACCACTCCAGCCCCAACTGATCCAAATCACGGAAAGTTCATACGGCAATTGAATGGCAGTAACATTACCGGACCAATGACAACACAATATTATTCTCAGAATTTTTCTCTCTGTTATTACTGTCATGCTGAAGAGAAGGTTGTAGGTATTTTGCCTGGCTGGATCCCTTCTGCGAATCACATGAATAAAACTCCCATTATAGTCTCAAGCATAGGCACGAATTTCATTAATATTGATTCAGGGGGTTATCATAATGGAAGTGAAGGTGGAGGTCCTGATATACCCACTAATATTCACTGGAACCATCTGGATGCTTTTGGGAGTGTAAATTATGGTAATGGAGGAAAATTTGACTCTAACAGGGATGGGATAAAAGATTCCTATCAGTCATGTCCTGCATGCCATAATGTACACGGGACAAACTATCCCAAGATGACTAAAAACGACATTGCCGTTAGCTATGGCAATGATTCTAATGGAACCTTTGGATATATTGGAAGCGACGAATACAATCGTGCAGGCGGTGACCTTTATTGTTCAAGCTGCCACACCAATGGAACAACATTTAAATATTATAGAACTGAAATAAATCAATTTGGGGATTGTGTCTCATGTCACGTAGATGGTGCGCCAGGTAATGTTAACAGGACAGCATTCAGCCAGGGGGTACATGTTAATATTAATAGGACCAATGGATCAGGAGTTGTCAATAATGCTGACTGCTGGACATGCCACTATAAGGGAGATATGAATAGAAGCAACATCTGGCAATGTAAGGATTGCCATACGGGCAGCGGCAAGCCAGAAGCCCCGATGGCACCTAAAATAACAACTCATATATCCGGTGTAAAAATAACAAATTATTCCTGTGTTGACTGCCACAGCAAAGTGATAGTCGATCCTGGAACAGGGATTGTTAATATAACTTCACATTATCTTAAGAGGCCCACCATATCAAGTGATAACTATTGTGATTATTGCCATGGCCCGAATGCAAACTCCCCATTCAATGCAACAAACAAAACTATTCCAGCGTTTAACCATGATGATTCAAGCTGGAACGGGAATGCAACATGCAGAACATGCCACACAAACTCCAGTATATCAGCCGATCCTCTGGCAAACGATACGTCTTCTTTCCATGACCTGACTACCGAATTAGGAGATGTCTTTAATAATTCCGTATCTGTAAAGGCCAACTGCTTTATTTGTCATGTCCAGAAATCTCCTCCGTTTGTCGCAGCTCCCAGTCCACCTCATGATATTACAGGATTGAACGTAGAAGATTGCCGTAACTGTCATACCTCTGGAACGGGCACAGAGCCGCAAAAACTACACAGCGTAAGTGCATCTGCGACTGGCGGTTGCATAGGCTGTCATTCAAATAATGCAACCAGGTTTTATGCAAACACAAGTCTCTTTGGAAGGCATGCAAATGTGAATACCACAGGTGGTACAAATAATGTAACAGATGATGATTGCAAGACATGTCACTTTGGTTCTGCAAATGGATCTATGAAGATGAAGTTGGGTGCAGCGAACTACAGCAATACTTATTTCTGTAATGATTGTCACGTTTCAGGAGGACGGAATCCCGCCGAATATGCCAATATATCATCTCCATACAGGAAAGATGGTCTAAGCCATGGTTCAACAAATTGCCAGTGGTGTCATATAGCAGGGGATCCACTGGAAAGACCATTGTCATCAGAATTGCGTTATCATCCCAATGGACCAAGAGGAACAGCAGCAGGCAAAAATTGTTTAACCTGCCATTATTATGCTAACCTCCCGGACCTGCCATTCCATGCACCCGGAGAAGTACATGAAGGTGACACAACACAATGCATATACTGTCACGATCAAGCTGATAATCATGGTGTCACACCTTTGAACTCTAACACTCCGCCAACGATTTCAGGTTTGTCTGCAACCACGCCGGTATTTGCAGGTAGCCCTGTTCAGGTTGAAGCTACGGTAAACGAAGACATGACGAAGATAGCAGCAGCTCAGTACCAGGTAAAAAACGGGTCAACTATAATTATAGATTGGACAAATATGACTCCCAAGGATGGACTGTTCAATTCGAATATTGAAGTTGTGAACGCAAGTATTGATACTTCAACACTCCTTGGCACCTACACTGTTAACGTCATGGGGATGGCTTCAGCGCCTAAGACTGGTGGTGGACCATATTACCCCCTGAATGGTCAGTGGAGTGGTGTTTCTGCCACTCACTTCACTGTGAAACAAGCTGAAGGATATGATAATGGTAGGGTATATGGCTCATTAGGAGTTAAACTTGCAGGTGCGATAGTATCCACAGATACTGGAATTTCCACGACCACGAATGGGACTGGATTCTATTCCCTCAGTTTAACAAATGGAACGCATCATTTAACCGCAAGCAAAGAGCCGGAATATTATACCAATAGCAGCGTGATTGTGACTGTAACTGCATTTACCGAGGTAACTCAGGATATTATTCTGACTCTAAAACCGACTGGAACAATAAGAGGCAATGTTACGATCAAATAAGATGGAAAGACTAATACGGGAAGTATTAAGAAAATTTAATGAATGCATGAAGTAGGGTAAATATAAGGTTAGCGACAGTGCCGGGGATTCTCCCGGCACTTTATAGATTAGTACTTATAAAATTAAACACCGATTTTCGCAGAACGTTTAACCACCATAATTGAATATTATCTAAACCCAGACATACTTTAATTTCATATTATTTAACCAGGGAATCTCATAAGACTTCTTGAAAATCGGATTCGAAATCAAAATTGGAGCATGAGCATTTTTCCGTAGCTGAACAATAATCTCATTTTCCACAATCTCAACATTTCCAGTAACATCGATAAATTTAGAGAAAATAGTCTGAGGTGTTGCATCTTCGAATTTACATATGTCCCTTGCAAACAAGCGATAACAGATATCAGCAACCATGGTCAACATAACATCCATATAAATTCGAATAACGATTGGAGAACTCAAAGCATTCAAACTGAAGAATTTCACAAGCTCTGCGATTTTATTCTCAATTCTCCATCTCCTGGCATAAAGCTCAACACATTTTTCGATAGGAAAGTCAAAATTATTGGTAACAAGAAAAGTCGGTGTCTCTCTACCATGATCTTTTATTATAATTTCCCGAACCGGATGACCGTCTTTTACAAGATTAATAACATGCTCAAAAACTTTGAATTTGTTGTATTTTCGTTTGGGTATATCTAATTTTATTTCCTTCCAGCTCTCAGCCGGTAGTGAAAAAGCGTTTTCAACCAGTTTCGATCCACGTCTTCTTAATGTAATGAATTTTATCTTGGGGTCATTAAATTTTTCCAGAACATCATAATCCGTCAAACGTGAATCGAATACCAGAGTCTCATTTACAATCCCTTTCACTGAGGTCCAATATTTAACAAAATGAAGAATTTCTTGTGATTCCTCTCCTTTTTTAATATCTGCATTTATATAACTGGTAATTCTTGATTCTGCATCTTGAGCGATAAACGTATAAGCACTTTTTAAGGCTTTGTTTCGCGATCCACTCCAATGATTATCGAGCGGGGGATTATCACCAAAATGGGGGATGGTATGAAAATCAAGATTGATTGTTTCACCTGAATAATATGACCCATCTATTCCATTTAAATTCTTAATAAAAGTCTCTTGAAATAAATTAATAGCATCTTTATCGATCGAATAGGAATATGTGGATATTGCTGTCGATTTTGGAAGCACATTCAATCCCGCAAAAAGTCCAAATCCTCTATCAAGTGAGAAATCATCGATCTGTGATAATCTTTCTTGTCCGATTAATTTTAAAGACATTATAGAAAGTAAATAATTGAGCTTACTGATATCGGATGTTTCTGGGAAATGGGAATCTTGTATAATATTAGGTAGATTTGTTTTTAGTAAATATGGGATAAACAAAAAAATACCAGCGGTCTTGCAATGGAATTTCGTATTTACAAGTTCAGATACTTCGAGTTGATGTGATTTCTCAGGAATTATTGTTTTCTTTTTTGTCAATCCTCTATTTTTATTTGTTCTGCGAGGTAATTTGACAAAACCCTGATCTTCAAGAATTCTTTCAATTGTACTCAATCCAATTTGGATGTTTTCAGATGACAATTCATCTTTTATATTTTCTGCAGAAATATTTTGTTTTCTGAGCGAAACAATTTTTGTTTGAATATCTTTTGACGTTGATCTTTCTTTGGGACCTGGCTTTTTAGCGTGGAAAAATATTAATTTTCCTTGTTTGAAATCTCTTATTAAAGCTTGAAGCGTGTATTCCGTATATCCAAATTTTTCTATAACTTCTTTTTTCGGGAGTTTCTCGTATAATAAAGCTCTGAGTGCTTCGTATCTTTTATGGTCAGGGGTGATAGGGTTGGCAAAATATAGGGATAATTTGGTCTCAGTCATCAGTATCTAATAATGATGCTTATAATATTTAAATTTTATTGTTTATTTTTGTATTTGAAATTTAAAATAGGATAAAAAGCCTATAATCATGGGTTTATTTCTGACTTTATTTGATATTTACCTATAATTGTCAGTTTTAACATTTATTTAATTTATGATTTATTGTTCATAAATAAACCCTGATATCAGATGGTTGATACTAACAGCCGATATTGGTTTATACAAAATAAAGAGCCGAAAACCCTGGGAAATCTACATTGAATTATGACGATTTAGGTACTCGCGAAAATCGGTGTTAAAACCTTTCTTCTTGGATAAATTGCTATTAGGTACAAAAACTGACAGCAGCATTCAAAATCAGGTATTTTTTAACCGTTGTAACAGACTTTGTCACTGAAATTTAAATTATTTATCTCCACGATATTGCTATAACCATCCTTGTCTGAATCAAGCGAGTCTATTGTTGAAAAATTTCTAGAAAATGCAGATATGCTTTCTTGCATTATCTCGATTATGGGTGTCGTGACACAACTTCTTGCATTCGAGCATACTATGGTGGCAAATATCAACATTTTTTTTTTACGGCCCTTAAATTCCTCCAATTTACTAATGATTTAAAGCCTAAATTATTCTTTGGATATTTGGAGATTTTATGCTGTCGCAAAGGTTATTATCTGGCAATCCAATATTTATTCAAGAGGCACAGGCAATATGAACTTAATACTAAAATCAATTGCGATCGCTCTTGCGCTCACGTTGATCTCGTTGCCCATTTTCGGGCAGATGGGGGACGGCAAGATGGGTGAAGATATGATGCGTGGAAAAGCAAAAGAAATGATGAAAGAAGGCATGGAAATACGAGAAAAGGGTGGTATGGAAGGAATGGGATTCATGCACCGCGAAGGCAGAAGCTTCGGGAATTATGTCACATTTTCTGTGGATAATTCTACTGGCGCTGTTTTGAATTATGGCATTTCAGGTTCAAACGTCTTTGATTACATAAATGTTTCTGGCTTTAATTTCAAGGACTCATCGACAATTGGGGCCCTTACAAGAATTACCAACAAAGATCGTTCTATTGTTATACAATTGCATGATAATCCGGCTGCAGTTATAAATATAAAGACAAATGCAACGACCACCCTGATATTTACACTCGCTTCAGGAGTTACCGCTACAAAAGAAGATAAGATCGTCAACATATCGGCAGATAATATTACTGCATATATAGTAGCTGCGAACGCCACATCAATAAATATTGCGGGAAGAGAGATCAGGATCGAATCCACGAAAGGAAATATTATTTTCCGGGCTGTGCCTGTTAATATGCCTGTGATGCAACGGAAATTCATGGAAGAAATAATGAAGAACAGGGCAGGAGCTGAGGTTTCTATTGGAATGCTGGATACATCTTCGATCGTCAATTATTCCGATGATATGAATGTCATGATCCGGTCAATGGAAAAGAACCGGATGAGGATGACAATAAATTCGCAAGACCATTCAGGCAAATTCATTATGATGAATATTGACAACACTTCGATGATGTGGAATGAAAGGCAGAAGATACGACTGTATCTAGACAATAAGTCCTTAAGACAGGTCATGAGCGAACAGGAGTTATATGATGCGAAAGAATCTTCATTCTGGCTCAACATGATGGGAAGTAACCGCATGCAAGCAGTGATGTACATTGCGAATTTCTCAGAACGCCAGGTGGACATCGTAGTTGAAGATGAAGTGACATCAACTGCCACTCCAGAACCAACACTAACTTCCACTCCAGAAGTGACAAAAACAGCGGTTTCAGAAACGCCGAAAACGCCTGGTTTTGAAGTAATTATCGGGCTGCTTGGAACTGCCGCAGCATACAGGATGAGAAGAAGACCGTAAATATATTTCAGCAGGCATATAGTTTGCTGCTTTACGGATTTTTTTGTTAATGTGTAAAATTCAGTTTTCTTTATAGTAAATGAATGTATAAAAAATAAATTATATGGACCGGTCGGGAATTGAACCCGAGGCCTCTCCCATGCCAAGGGAGCGATCTACCCCTGAGCTACCGGCCCTAAAGGGTGAGTTGCATAGTGCTTATTCTTAGATAAAGGTATCGATTAGTTTGAGTTCATTTGGCTGGATCATACCTTCGGAGAGATAAGGTTTAAATCGGATGGCGTAATATGGGCGGTATCCTTGGGCCCGTAGCTTAGCCAGGTGGAGCGCTCGGCTGATAACCGAGAGGTCTTGCGTTCAAATCGCAACGGGCCCATACAGCTTTTAGGGAAAACTTGCAAAAACAACTCTTTAATATCGCATGGTTTTTATCTAGACAAATAATACCTGCAGTCTGCATAAGAACATTGCTTATTCCTGTGGCTGTGCTCGCATTTGAGCATTGATACCGGGATATGATCCAGTTCTGCTCCAAGGACTTCTTTGAAATACGAAAGTGCTGATTCGATAGCAGTGTAAGTACTTCTTTTGCAGCATCTCTTTCCACTGTTTAATGCTATCGCGGCAAGGGCGCGCGAGGTCATCATATTTGCAGTCCGGCGTTCATAATCCGAAAGAGGCGTCGCTTTCAGGATCGTTGAAAGAGCGATCCCCGAAGCAATTGCAGCCCCATCAGCCCCGAAAAGACCGCAGTAACCACCAGGAACGGAAGCACCGCGGCGAATAGCCTCTTTTATATCATCATTTGTAGCTTTTCCTGTTAAGTTCTTGTAAGCAGTAACAAGCACAGCAGCGATCATAGCATGATGTTCAGGCCCATGCATCGGAATGACGGGGTGTTTCATGATCGTCATTGCCATTTCCATAGGATTTTTTGAGTCGGAAGCCAGGCAGAATTGCGTGATCATCTTAAGAGAATCGCTGGCATGACACTCATTGCAGACATAATGCTCTGAGGGGCAATAGATATTGGCTGGTTCTTTCTTACCGCAATAGACGCATGCTACAGGAACAGCGGCGGTTAAATATTCAAGTTCTTCCCCGCATATCATACAATTTTCTGTTTTCTTGGGGTCCATTTTTATATCGCTCATTAAAAATCAAGATTCCTATTCTTTGAAAATCCAGATATATGAATATTAATACCTGTACTTATGTCTTGAGATTCAATAAAGTTTATTAACTAAAAAGTCATCTGGAACTCAAATCGCGGTATATATTTTTATAACGCAAATACTAATTATTGGAGGATTATTTAATGGCACGAAAACCAGGACGAATGTACAAGAAAATTACCCAGCGCTCATATACAAGACGAGAATACATGGGCGGTGTTCCGGGCAGCAAAATAGTAACTTATGACATGGGCAATCTAAAAGATGAATTCCCTATCCAGTTGACACTGGTAGCAAAAGAAGAATGCCAGATCAGGCACAGTGCTCTTGAATCTGCCCGCATAGCTGCGAATAGGATATTGCTTGATGCCGCAGGACTGACAAACTATCATTTAAAGATCAGGGTATATCCTCATGAGGTACTGCGCGAGAACAAACAGGCAACAGGAGCAGGAGCAGACCGTGTATCACAGGGAATGCGACTGGCATTCGGTAAGGCTATTGGCACAGCAGCCAGGGTCAGGCGTGGACAGGAGATTATGACCGTTTATACAAATCCTGCCAATTTCAAGCTTGCGAAGAGATCATTGGTATCAGCCGGTTACAAATTACCAACTCCGATCAGCCTTGTAGTTGAAAAGGGCCAGGAACTGGTCCTGACTTGAACTCAATGAGAATTTTCTATTTGAACAGTGCATTGGAATTTCATTATGAATGACTATCTGGCAAACCTTGACAGGGCATTGAAGAATTTGCCTGAAATAAAAAGTTCAGGGGAACGTTTTATTATCCCTGACCCTAAACTCCTGACAGAAGGAAAGACCACTGTGCTTGAGAATTTTGCAGTTATAGTGGACAAGTTGAACCGTGAGCCAGAGCATATTTTCAAATTCCTTTTGAGAGAACTGGGAACTGCCGGTAAGATCGAAGGTCCAAGAGCGATATTCATGAGAAGACTAACTTTAAGCATGATATCGGAAATTATCAATGCGTATGTTAAGGAATATGTAACCTGCTCCGAATGCGGACGTCCGGATACGCATCTTATGAAAAGCGAGAGGATCCTTACATTGCGCTGTGATGCATGTGGAGCCCATAGGCCGGTGACAAAACGCCGTGCAACTATGATCGTCAAAGAAGAAGCGTTGGTTGAAGGGGAATCATATGATGTCAGGATCGATGCTGTTGGAAGCAAAGGCGACGGCATTGCCAAGAAGGACAAATATACGATCTATGTGCCAAACACCATCAAAGGGGACACTGTCAAAATAAAGATCAAGAAGATCACAGGTAATCTTGCATTTGCAGAAGTAATTGAGAAGATCACAGCATAATTAGATCCAACAATATTCCTGCAATCTATTTTTTTCCCTCGATTATTTCACGAGTTCGCCAGGTGCTATCATTGTTTTGCTTTCAATGACCGCCCCCACGTTTATCATGCTGTTAATGCCTGTATGAACATCGTCACCCATTATTGTCCCAAGTTTTCTTCTACCTGAATCCATGAGTTTTCCTTTTAACATGACCCGGATTGTCTTTGCGTCATGTCTCAGGTTCGCAACCTTGGTTCCCGCCCCGAAATTACATCTTTCCGCGATTATGCTGTCACCAACATAGCTCAAATGCCCGATATGAGTGCTTTTCATTATTATGCTGCTCTTTATTTCAACCGCATTTCCGATACGCACATTATCACCGATGCTCGTACCGGGTCGAATATAACAATTCGGTCCGATATCACAATCATTGCCGATAATGACCGGACCTATTATATAGGAGCCATTCCTGATGATCGTGCCCTCACCCACTGAAACACTGCCTTTTAATGTCGCAAATGGCTCAACCTCTCCTTTGATCGCAGGCTGTAAATTAGATAAAAAATATTCATTTGCCTCAAGAAGCTCCCAGGGCTTTCCGATATCCATCCATTTATCGCAAAGTGTAAGAAAACCAACATCCTCCCCTTCGTCGATGAGCATCTGGAGAGAATCCGTTATCTCATATTCTTTCCTGACCGAAATCCCAGTTTTATGGATCGCATCGAATATTGAAAGAGGAAAAACATAAATTCCGGCGTTTGCAAGATTCGTTGGCGGATTTTTTGGCTTTTCAATGATACGCAAAACTTTTTTCTCTTGAATTTCAAGGACTCCGTATTCGCAAGGATTATCAACATGTCTTGCCGTCAGTACTACATCAGATCTACATCCGATCAGCATCTTTATATGAGCTGCACTTACTATTATATCACCATTTAGAACCAGGAAGCGCTCATTGACCATACCTTCCACTGAGCCAACCGCATCAGCCGTTCCCAATTGTTTTTCCTGGTGAACGTATTCAATTCTCACACCCATATCAGAGCCATCTTTGAAATATTCTTTAATAATTTGCTCTCCATATCCTACAACAAGCACAAAATCCCTGATACCTGCATCATGCGCCGACTTTATCACATGATACAGCAGAGGCTTATTCGCTATGGGGAGCATAACTTTTGGTGTATTCCGGGTGAGGGGTCCCATCCTCGTTCCCTGTCCGGCAGCCAGAATTACAGCCTTCAAAGCGACCCCTTGACAAGCTTTTCAGCTTTCGCATACAGTTCTTCAACACCTGTTCGCGCTTCTGCAGTTATCCTTATCTTGGGTTCAGTCCCGCTTGGGCGCACAAGTATCCAGCCGTTATCGGTATCAACTCTTATCCCGTCAATATCTGATACATCTCCCAGTTTCTTTAACATCCCTGATATTGCTTTCATTGCACTTTCCTTCTTTTCGTTAGCGCACGGGACTGCTCCCCGTATCATTGGATACGTGGGAAGCTCATCTATTAATGCATCCAGATGCCCTTCCTTTTCAACGATCGCAACAAGCCTGGCTGCTGCCAGTATCCCATCAGGGCACAATGAAATCCCCGGGAATATCCAGCTTCCTGAAGGCTCACCCCCGAATTCGGCGTTTCTTTTCATCAATTCTTCGGCCACATACACATCCCCAACACGCGTCCTGTAGATCTTGCGGCCTTTCAGGACATCATCTACCATTATTGATGTGTCCACGGGTACTACAATACTCTTTCTTGTTTCCCTGAGGCCAAAGAAAGCAAGCAGTTTATCGCCTTCCAGGAACCTCCCTCGATTGTCCACAGCCATCATACGATCTGCATCGCCGTCATGGGCTATCCCAAGATCTGCTCCCATTGCGACAGTTGTTTTCTTCAATATTTCAAGATTTTTCTCTATGGGTTCCGGATTCCTGGCAGGGAAAAAGCCATCGGGCTGCGAATTCAGAGTCACGACAGTGCAGCCCATGCGCCTCAATAAATACGGAGTAATAACGGACGCTGCGCCGCATCCGCAGTCCACGACCACNTTTAAGGATGATTTTCCTACTTTCNCAAGGATCATTTTTGCATGATCTTCAATAACATCANTTTCATTTACTCTGCCAATTCCATCCCATTTAGCGATCTTCCATTTCCTGTCCTTNANGATCGATTCAATCTCATCCTGCTGTGGAGTATCAAAAGCAAGGCCGTTCCTGTTCCATAGCTTTATGCCACCATATTCGGGTGGATTATGGGATGCAGTGATCATGACCCCGCAATCATAGTTCCTTGCTGCATATGCAAGTGTAGGCGTAGGGACCATCCCAACACGAGTCACATCGCAGCCCGAAGATAGAAGCCCTGAAATGATGGCATGTTCTATCATTTCACCCGATGTCCTGGGATCGCGCCCGATAACTGCCGTTTTGTACAATGAACCAATAGCAAGCCCAACATTAAGTGCAAGTTCAGGCGTAATTTCCTTGTTCGCAAGTCCCCTTATACCGGATGAGCCAAATAATGCCATGATCATTCCACCGTTACACTTTTAGCAAGGTTCCTGGGTTTGTCTATGGCGCAGCCAAGTGCATCAGCGCTGTAGTAGGCAAGAAGCTGCACGACGATCGAAGATAATACGGGGTAAAGCAATTCATCAGTTGTCGGGACTTTTATCACGACATCAACATATTTTCCAATTTCAGAATCATCCATTCCAGCTATAGCAAGGACCTGTGCCCTTCTAGCTTTCACTTCTTTGATATTATTCACCATTTTATCATAGGTAGATGAACGCGTAGCCAGTGCCACCACAGGCGTTTCATTTGATATCAGGGCAAGAGGACCGTGTTTGAGTTCACCTGCGGCATAGCCTTCAGCATGTATGTATGAAATTTCCTTCAATTTCAGCGCTCCTTCAAGGGCGATCGGAAAGTTTAATGACCTGCCAAGGAAAAAGTAATCCCTTGCATTTGAAAAGCGCTGCGCCTGTTTCTTGATGAATTCCTTATTGTTCAGGATTTGCTGGATCATACCCGGAAGCAGTTTCAAAGATATGATGAGGCGTTTTGATATGTCTACATCCATTTTTTTTCTCTTTCGTGCAAAATAAATGGATAGCAGATACAGGGCAATAAGCTGTGAAGTAAAAGTCTTTGTCGCAGCAACTCCGATCTCAGGACCTGCTCTTGTGTACAAAATATTCTCAACTTCACGGGAAAGTGTTGTCCCGACAACGTTCGTTATGGCAAGAGTGTGGCATCCATAAGTCTTTGCTTCCTTCAATGCGGCAATTGTATCGGCTGTCTCACCTGATTGCGATATTGCTATAACAAGCGTAGATTCTGAGAGCACAGGATTTGCATACCGAAACTCTGAACTTATATCCACATCCGTATGAATGCCTGCAAGTGCCTCAAAAAGATATTTTCCAAGAAGTCCTGCATTATATGATGTGCCGCAAGCAATGATTACAATCCTATCGAGACTTCGGATCTCGTCCGTTGTAAGTGTAATATCCTGAAGGATAACATCACCGCTGATTTCCGATATCCTTCCCGTAAGTGTATCATTTACCGAAGTAACCTGCTCATGTATTTCTTTTAACATGAAATGCGGGTATCCCGATTTCTCAGCAGCCTCTATATTCCATTCTATTAATTCTATTTTCTTTTCAACAGGTTTCCCGTCAAAATCAAAGAACTGTAATCCTTCAGTGGTCACCTGCACTAACTCAAGATCGTTCATATAGATTACTTTTCGGGTATTCTTCAATAATGCAGTAACGTCCGAGGCAATGAAATTCTCGCCATTTCCGACACCTGCTACAAGCGGGCTTTCTTTTCGTGCTGCGACAAGCTTGTTCGTTTCGGCGCATAAAAATGCAGCTGCATATGAGCCTTTTACTTTTTTAAGCCCTTCTATGACTGCGCTTACAAGGTCTCCTTTATAATATTTATGAACAAGATGTGCCAGCACTTCAGTGTCAGTTTCTGAGACAAATTCATATCCTTCACTTTTCAACCATTCATATAATTCCTCATAATTTTCAATAATGCCATTATGAACGACGGCAATATTTCCTGAAACATGTGGATGTGCATTTATCGTAGTGGGCGCGCCCTGTGTTGCCCAGCGAGTATGACCGATACCGCATGTACTTTTAATATCTGGAAGTATTGCTTCAAGGTTGGATATTTTTCCTTCGGTCTTATACACCGAGATCCCGTTATCGGTCAGGACTGCAATGCCAGCAGAATCATATCCCCTATATTCAAGCCGTTTTAATGCATCAAGAAGAATGGGTGTTGCCTGTCTGGTTCCAATATAACCTACTATACCGCACATTTTTCTTACCTCACACAACGATTGAATCTTGCGGTATATCTTTCAGTATCTTTACACCAGAATCAATGGAGCATCCCGTTGATATCATTTTTCCTGCCCGTACAAGGACTGCAAGTCCGATAATATTGTTATCCCCTGAAACTGATCCCAATTCGTCTGCGTGATGCAAAATACCCTTCATTTCAATATTCAGGTTTTTTCCCACTTCGGTGACAAAATGAGGCCCGATAATATTATGGCTACCAATAATAGAATTTGAAACATAGGAACCTGTTCCGATGCGTGTATCGTTCATTATGATGCTATTTTCAATTTCTGTGAATGAACTTATGGAACAATTATCCCCAACGGCAGTCGAAGCCAATATCGTTGTATTTGGACCTATATTACAATTCTTACCTATGATAACAGGACCTACTATATAAGAACCTGATCTGATCACAGAATTATCTCCTATAGCTACATCGCCGATTATGACCGCGCCTTTTTCAATTGAACCGGAAGCATTCATTTCCTCAATTTTTCCAAGCAATACAGAGTTTGCCTTTAACAGATCCCATGAGTGCACGGCATCGATCCATGTTCTTCGTGTGGTTATATTTGTTACACTGGTTCCTTTTTCTATCATTTTCTGGATCGTATCGGTTATTGCATATTCTCCTATTTCCGAGATTGGGGTTTTTTCTATTTCATTGAATATAGATGATGAGAATATATATATCCCCGTGTTCACAAGATGGCTTATCTTGTCCCTTGGCTTCTCGATTATTCGTGAGACCTTTCCCTTTTCGATCAATAATACCCCATATCCTGTGATCTGATCGCGTGATACGGAAAGGAGTGAAATATCTCCGGATTTCCCGCGAAGAAGATCAGAAATAGTCTCCTCGTCTATTAGATTATCCCCATTTAGCACCATAAATTTTTCACCTACGAGAGGCTCTGCCAGTTTGACAGCATGGGCGGTTCCAAGCTGCGCATCCTGATCAATATAACTGATATTCACTCCGAAATTGATGCCATTACCAAAATGATCCATTATGCGCTCTTTTTTATAACCCACTACAATTATTATGTCTTTTATGTCGTTTTTCGAAAGTGCCATAATGACATATTCCAGAATAGGCTTATTCGCTACGGGAAGCATGACCTTTGAACGTGTTAATGTGAGAGGACGACATCTTGATCCCTCACCTGCTGCTAAAATTACTGCTTTCATATTCCTTCGGTACTATAACCATTCCAATACAGTTTAAAACTAACTATTGATTAAATGATATACAAATTCAGAAGTTAAAATTTCCAGAAGAAAATATATTATAAAATAGATTTCAATGCGCTGGTCGGGAATCGAACCCGAGTTTAAGCGTTGGCAACGCCTAGTGATAACCGCTACACTACCAGCGCAAACCGAAGCTGTGCGGACAGACTCTTAATACTTCAATCCATATTAATAGTTTTTCTAAAGAGATTTTCCAATAATTTAATTACTTCCCCTTACAATTAGAGTCGGAGTGAAAATTATGAGCGACTTAAAAAGGCTTTTAGAGATATTATCAAACGCCCACGGTGTTTCAGGATATGAAGGAAATGTAAGGCAGATCATCGAAGAGGAAGTAAGACCCTATGTTGATGAAATATCAACCGATAAAATGGGAAACCTTATTGCGACAAAAAAAGGTGGCTCCCCTGTTGTGATGCTTGCGGCCCATATGGACGAGATCGGGCTGATGGTAAAATATGTGGATGACAAAGGATTCGCCTTTTTCACAAAAACGGGCGGATGGTTTGACCAGACACTGCTTAACCAGAGAATGATAATGCATACCGAGTACGGTCCAATTTATGGAGTACTGGGTTCCAAACCGCCACATGCCATCAAAGAAGAAGATAAGAAAAAAGTTATAAAAGCAGAGGACATGTTCATCGATATCGGCGCAAAAAGCAAGGAAGATGCCGAAAAATTGGGCGTAAAAGCCGGAACTCCGGTTACATCCGATATTGATTTTAAACCTCTGGGGAATGATCTTGTCACAGGAAAAGCTTTTGATAACCGCGCAGGTTGTGCAATGCTCATTGTAGCCCTTCAGCAAATGAAAGATGTCAAAGCCACGGTTCATGCGGTATTCACGGTGCAGGAAGAAGTGGGATTAAAAGGTGCCAAAACATCAGCTTTCAGGTTAAATCCGGATGTGGCGCTTGCAACGGATGTCACTATCACTGGCGATCATCCTGGAATTGAGAAAAAAGATTCTGCTATTGAGATGGGAAAAGGTCCATCTATTACAGTGAGCGATGCCGACGGGCGGGGCATAATAGTTCCGGAATCGGTATTGAAATGGTTAAAAGAGGCAGCTGAAACCAACAATATCCCTTACCAGCTCGAAGTGGGAAGCGGCGGCACGACAGATGCTACTGCAATCCATCTAACGAAAGACGGCATACCCACCGGGGTTCTCAGCATGCCCACACGATACATCCACACGCCGGTATCAGTGCTGAGTATGGATGACCTTGAAAAGAGCGCAGAATTGATCGCAAGGGCACTTGAAATAGTGGATAGGTTTTTCTAATATAAAAATATAAAAAGGTAGCGTTTTATTTTTTATATGTAAAAATCAGCCTACCTCTATCACCATTTCAATATTTTCTCTCGTCTAATGCAATCGTGGTTAAATTTTTTTAATAAAATTCGAAAAAACAGTGAAAATCTAAAAATTGGCTTGAAATCGTGAATTCTGAAAAAAATACCACCTAGAATAGTTATCTTTATTTCAAATTTTCGAAAGCAGGACTCATAAGCGGAGGACTTTCAGGTTTTAATTGGCACATTATATGGATTTATCAAACAGGTTGGAGTATTTCTTTATTCCGCACAGGCAGGTTCAAAGCCCCGGGAGGGAGTTAAAGTACAAGTTCAATTCTCTTTTTTAGAGGGCAATCCGCCCGCTCTCACTTTTGCCTCAGAGGGCATAAATAGGTATTTTGGATTAAAAAGAGATAAAGTTATCGCTATGCTCTAAGCGAACATTATCATATTATCCCGCTCATACACGCCAAAATCGACTTTGATCTCTTCGATGAGGTCATAGGCAAGTGACTCATTGAGCTTGCATCTATGAGTGAGACCTTCCATCAGGTTTTGTCTATCGACAGGACGGCATGAAAGTTTCTGATACAGATACTCTTTGATCATATCGAATTTGTCTCTCTTTGTCCATATGTTTTTAATTCCACAGTGGATTTCAGAACAATCTATCTTTATCCCGCTTGGGAATTCGAATGTTTTTACATTATATACTGCCCTGGTTTCAAGTACCAAGTCTATATGGCAAGCAGGGCATTTTGTACTTTCTATCATCTATTCAGTCTCCATCTTTGTTTCTGTTACTTTAACACCACCAAGTTCGTACTCTATTGCCATGCGGTGGACTGCTACTTTCAGCAGATATGATACAGAGTCAAAATCCCCCGTATCCATCAAGATATTGATCTTTTTCCTTGTATAGTTATCTAGCCAGAGCTGTGCTCTGGTTCCTTTGACATATCTTTCCAGATCTTCATTTTGTTCCAATTTATTCACCTCGTACAGAGTTTGTTACATAGCTTACTATGTAGAAAAATTATATAATCTTTTGGGTACGTAGTTTGTAACGTCGTACACAACAATAAAATAATGAGGTTAAACTCCATGCAGCAAATGAGCATCATAAAAAATCCAAAAGCTAGATCGACGTACATACACATCCCAAAATGGATTGACAATGAATTGGGACTTAAAAAAGGCGAAGAAGTCTGGATAAGACTTGAAGGCAAAAGAATCATCATCCAGAGGGAAAAAACAGCACCAAATTCAGAGCAGGGGAGGGGAAAACATGAAAATGCCTAAACTCAAGCCCAGTACCATAGATCAGATGAAAAAACTCTACGCAAAGCGAGAGGTATCGAGTACAATGCAGCGACAGGGAACAAACTGGACAAGGCGATTGCCTTAACAATTAAGCTGCATAGATAAGGAAAAATGTCCCTCATAGATAGGTAGAAAGCGTTGTTGAATCAGAGGCACCTGACATTCAAAGATGGACAAAGTACTGAGATCATGGCGATCTTACAACCGCTATCAATTTTAGCATCCCAATAATGACCGTTACAGCAAGCAAAGGGATCATCGCAACCGAAATAGCCGCACTTAACCAGGAGAATACATTATACAGAAATAGAATATTGACACCGAAGTAGTTCAATGAATATATAGTCGCAATAATAACAATTAAACCCGGAAGCATGCTATTGATGTCGGTTTTACTGGGCGCCGCACCTGCTCCCAGTGTCAGTGCAAGGTAAAGAAAAACATATGTTTTCCAGTTCAAATAATCCAGAACAGTGATGAAAGAAAGTGTTCCTTCGAGCAAAAATCGTGATTCTGCAAGTATATCAAAGGAAGCAGGTGGAAAATCAAAATTCACTCCAAAGTAACGGCTTATTAGAAGGAGTATTGCAGGACATCCGATCAAGGGAGCGATCGATATGGCAGCATTTCCAATGAGGGGTATCTTTGGAGCTGTATATTCCACATGTCCTAAAGTGTCCCCTGAGGGAATGACGCTGAACTTTGTTATGCGCGCACCCATGAGCAAAGCCACTACTGCGTGACTGATCTCGTGAACTATCGTTCCTGGAAGCATAAGAACAACGTACAAGGTTTTCGATGCTAATGACAGGGAGCAATGCAAGTATTCTGAAATTAAATATAGCACAATTGCCTGGAGTGGTATGATGTACATGTTTAATTAAGGAGAAGCATATGATTGAATATATAAATAATGGAATGCTGCGCATAAAACCGGAGAAAAGACATGGGCTGGAGTAACTTTAGAGTATTTTGATTAACTTGTAATTTTCCCTGATTTTTGTTTATGTTTTGAATATTCATGACTATTCAGTCAAATGTTTTGTATTTTTTCTATATTTTCATATACTTTTTGAGTTTTTTGTAGATAGCTCCCGCTACACAATACCTTGTTTCCTGAGGGTCAAAAGCTGGAACAGGTTGAATCCAAATGAAGCAAAAACCATTTTAACAGCGACTCTTGAAACCGTTGTAACCATAGTGTGCCCCCACTTGAACACATTTTTTATCACCGCATAAGGTCTTTCTCCTGGTGCCCTTTTCCTACTGATTCTTTCATTTCGCAGAACATCCCAGATACCAATAGGATGTCCTNTAACTGATCGGTTCATCGTAGCGTTATGCCCCTTAGAAGCTCCTCCAAAATACCCTTTATCCCTGTATGAAACTTCACCTGGTTTTGATAGATCGACTTGACTGTCATGAACGGAAGCAGTTGTTGTTTCGATTTCTCTAATGAGCCCATAATCGATATCTTCCTTCGAGTGAAGTTTATACCCAAAATATGATTTGCTATTCTTTTTTGTGACCGGGGTTTGAGGTTATGAAAGTAGCATCCTGGATCACCCCCTTCTTTACTTTGAGTCCTTTTGAATCAAGCTGTCTCTGCAATTCTTGCCAGATTTTCTTATCTTTACCCAATTTGATTAGACGTTCTCGAAAGATCCATACTGTTGAAGTAATCAGGTATGGTATCAGGGAAGCCAAGGAACTTGCGAAATGATATTCGATCAGTTATTTGTCTTTCAAGTTCGGGGTCCGATAAACCATGCCACTCCTGTAAAATCAAGATTTTTATCATAATAATCTCATCAATGTTTGGACGTCCGCCTTTCTCGGTTTTATTATCATACATATCTTTCACTATCGGTCGAAAGGCTTCCCAGTTGATCAATGAGTCTATTTCAGATAGTTTATCTCCCAAAATCCTTACTCGTTCATACTCTTCTCTAAATGCAAAATCGATGAATGATGCCATAATATACTAAATATAGTTATTAAGTATTA
>JGI24145J26757_10000369_pt1 | contig 20985 bp, 8 predicted proteins | sample BarGraIncu01122A_FD_26757 | JGI IMG/M metagenome (IMG submission 26757) | reverse complement strand
TGAAGGAGAAGCCATTGCCTGGCATTTGTACGAAGAACTGAAACTGAAAAAAGACAATACCCGCCGTATCGTATTCCATGAAATTACCAAGGATGCCATACTCCATGCCATAGAAACTCCCCGCGATATTGATATTAATCTGGTAGATGCCCAACAGGCACGCCGTGTACTGGATCGTATTGTAGGTTTTGAATTATCCCCAATTTTGTGGCGGAAAGTACGTCCTTCCCTTTCAGCAGGCCGTGTGCAATCCGTAGCAGTACGTCTTATTGTGGAACGGGAACGTGAAATCAACCAGTTTGTGGCAGAAGCAGCTTACCGTGTGAATGCCATATTCACTTCGGTGGATAGTAATGGAAAGGCGGTTGAATTGAAGTCGGAACTGCAGCAACGGTTTAATACTAAAGCAGAAGCATTGGCATTCCTGGAACATTGCAAGAATGCCCAATTCAGCATCGATAATATTGTTACCAAGCCGGCAAAGAAATCACCGGCACCTCCTTTTACCACTTCTACCCTGCAACAGGAAGCAGCCCGAAAACTTGGTTATTCTGTGGCTCAGACCATGCAGGTGGCACAACGGCTGTATGAAGCAGGAAAGATTACCTATATGCGTACTGACTCGGTGAATTTATCCGATCTGGCATTAGGGACTTCGAAAGCCGAAATCATCAGTATGGCAGGTCAGAAATACGTTCATACACGCAAGTTCAATACCAAAACCAAGGGTGCTCAGGAAGCCCACGAGGCCATTCGTCCGAGTTATATGAACGCTCATACGGTGGAAGGTACTTCCCAGGAGAAAAAATTATATGAATTAATCTGGAAACGGACGATCGCTTCGCAAATGTCGGATGCAGAACTTGAAAAGACCTCTATTTACATTCAGGTATCCGGCAGCAAGCACCAGTTTGTGGCTTCCGGTGAAGTCATTATCTTTGATGGCTTTCTGAAAGTATATATGGAATCGACTGACGATGATGCTGATGCTGTAGACGAATCCCTGTTACCATCTATGAAGACCGGAGAAAAACTGTCACCAGTTGAAATTATTGCTCAGGAACGATTTTCACAAAAGCCACCCCGTTATGCTGAAGCCAGTCTGGTGCGCAAAATGGAAGAACTTGGCATTGGCCGTCCTTCTACTTACGCCCCAACCATATCAACCATTCAAAACCGGTTGTATGTTGAAAAAGGGGATCGTGAACCTGAAAAAAGGGATATTAATATCCTGAAATTAAAAAGCGGAAAGATATCCGATACCATAAAAGCTGAAAATACCGGAGCTGAGAAGTCAAAACTTTTCCCTACGGATATAGGTACGGTTGTAACTGACTTCCTTACTGAAAACTTTCCTGAGATCCTGAATTATAATTTTACGGCTGATGTTGAAAAAGAGTTTGACAGCATTGCCGATGGGGATATCAAATGGACCAAGGCTATTGATAAATTTTATAAGAAATTCCATCCGATTGTAGAGGACACCATGAAGAACTCCGAACGTCAGGTTGGTGAACGGATATTAGGTGTTGATCCTAAAAGCGGCAGGCAATTATCGGTGAAAATCGGTAAATATGGTCCATTGGCGCAGATTGGCACGGTGGAAGAAGAAGAAAAGCCTGTTTTTGCCTCTTTACGGCGTGATCAGTCCATTGAAAGTATTTCCCTGGAAGATGCACTCGAATTATTTAAACTACCCCGTACGGTGGGTGAATACGAAGATAAGGTTATGACAGTTGCCATTGGTCGTTTTGGACCTTATATCCGTCATGATGCAACTTTCTATTCGTTGCCAAAGACCGATGACCCGATGGATGTCACGTCAGAACGTGCTATTGAGATTATTGAAGAAAAAAGGGAAGTTGAAAAGAACCGTATTATTCAGACTCTGGGTGAGAATGATGAGATCCAGGTGCTGAACGGACGATTTGGGGCTTACTTTACCTGCGATAAAGTAAATTATAAAATTCCAAAAGGTACAGATCCTGCAACGCTTACTTTAGAAAAATGCCGTGAACTGATTACCGCGCAACCTGAAGCTGCCAATAAAAAGAAACCTTTCGGTCGAAAAGCAGCTGCTGCAAAACCTGAAAAGAAATCACCGGCAAAAGCGAAAGCAAAGACAACGGCGAAAGCTAAGACTCCTGCTAAAGTAAAGAAATGATATTAATGCGTGATATGATCTTCGTTGATACGATTTCATAATATGATTGAAGTGGTATCATTTTCTATGATATAATTTCATGATATTAAAACCTTATTTTTCTTTGTTTTTAACTTTAGTAGATAAACAAATACCCATGAAAACCTTATTTATTTTATTTAAAGGGGTTTATCTAAATTAACTGATTCAAAAAAGTAATCTCTCTACGTCATATCAGCAATTATATCATTGAAAATAATATCTTTTTTAATCATATCTTAAAATATTGAATAAAAATGAAAAAGCTATTCTTAATTTCCATTCTGTTTGTGCTAACCTTAACGGCTACGTCACAAGTGCCTCTTTCGTTGAATGAAGGAGAATCGAACATTGTTTATGCATTGCCTAAAACAGAACTTTGCATAGTTGTTGAAACAGAAAAAACTTCACAAAGCCCGGGTATGTTCTACCGGTATTCGGAACGCTACCTGGCTACCAAAAAAGTTATTACCGAGGAGAAGACAGAATACAGGTTGAAAAGCATTAAAGTTATTTCACGTGCCATACCTGATCCGGCAAGGACATTCTCGTTTGTACCATCAGGCAATTTACAGTCAAGTCATGTTTCGGTAAATTCGAATGGGATTCTTTGCGGGGTAAATGTTCCGACTGATATGGATATTATAAATGCTAAAGCTACTGTTTTACCTATAAAAGATAATTCTCAACCCGATGCCTTGCTACCCTTAGGTGAAGAGTATATGATGGCAGGTTCGGAAGCAAAACTGGCAGAAGGTGCAGCAAAACAGATCTACAGGATTCGTGAAAGCCGCATAAGTTTGCTTACTGCCGATCAGGATAAGCTGCCATCCGATGGTGATTCCTTTAAGTCGATGCTGGAAGGAATGAATAAGTTGGAGCGCGAGTTGACTGAACTATTTATTGGAAAAACTACCAAAGAAACGCAAACACAAACCTTGTACCTGACTCCCTCTATTGCAGTGGCTAATGATGTGTTATTCAGGCTTTCTGCACTGAAAGGTCTTGTTAATACCGATGATTTAAGCGGTACCCCGTATTATATAAGCATTAAACCGCTTGAAGGTAAGAAGAACGGAGCCGATTCAAAAGCCAGGGGAGAAAAGGCCGGGATTTATTACATCCTTCCTGCTTCCACACAAATAACCATTGGAGATGGGGTAAATGCTGTATTCTCAGAACAATTCTTTATTCCTCAGTTTGGAATCCTTATTCCACTTGCTGAAAGTTTATTTAAACAACCACATATCAAAGTACAGATTGACACCCAAACCGGTAGACTATTGAAAGTCGAATAGAGAGAAAATATTCAATAAAATAAAGAAAAGTATTATTCCATAAGAGGAATGATACTTTTTTTTTATGCTATCTTGATGGGCGATAAGTATTTGAATGGATAAGGGCAAATGATTGTTCCCGCTTATCTTATAAATCATTGTACATAATAAATGAAATATACTTGTTTCACAGTCTTAAATTTCATATTGAATTTTGGTAATAGTATGTTTATTTTAATTTATAAATAATAAACAGTTAACATAAACGTTAATTCATTTTAAATCAGATAATAATCAATTGTAGTATTGGCAACATGAAAAAAAGGATTGTACTTTTAGTCTTTTATGCAATGCTTGTAACGATTTTACAGGCTCATTCTTCAGTGACTACCTCACACCATTTAAATTGGAAAGGGGTAGAAAAATGGTATGCCGGAAATTCATATATTGATGTAATCTCATTCGACAGTGCCCGGTATCCTACCCAAACACATTTGCCTTATTTCAGACAATTGGTTAAATGTGATCCGGCTTTCTCGTATGAAGTCAATATTGAAAACCCAATATATATCCCTTTGACCATTGAAGAAAGCAAGGTGCATTCTGGTAGTAATCTGATTTCAGCAACTTCTTCAATTTCCACAGATATATTGAATAAGGATGGAATAAATTATCTGAAAATAAGCATATTGCCTTTCAAGATTCAAGATGGTAACATGCTTAAACTTCAATCTTTTGATTTGCAGGTTGTAAAATCTTCACTTCCCAGAAAAATCTCCCCGTTAAAAATAAGAACCTATGTATCAACTTCAGTCTTAGCACAAGGTAAATTCGTGAAAATAAGAATCTCGGAAAGTGGCATTTTTAAACTAACCTACGAAGATCTTGTTTCTATGGGTGTTGACCCGGCTAATGTTCGCATATTCGGGTATGGTGGCAGCGTATTGGCACAAAGTTTTTTACTGCCAAAGATTGATGATTTGCCTGAAGTAGCCATTTACATGAATAAAGGTTTAGATGGTGTATTCAATTCGGGCGATTATATTTTGTTTTATGCCCAGGGTATAAATAAATGGTCCTACGATAAAACGATATCGATGTTTACCCATGTGGTAAATTCGTATTCAAGCTACGGATATTATTTTGTGACTTCCGATGTAGGTACCGGCAAGAGAATTGCAGAAAAAACAATTGATTTGCCTTCTTCTTCAACGATAAACATAATTGATGAATTTATCGACTATCAGGTGTATGAAAAAGAAGTGCTAAATTTAGGCCAATCAGGAAAAGAATTTTACGGTGAGACATTCAGGGAAGTTACATCCTATAATCTGCCCTTTACCTTTCCCAATGCCGTTCTAACTAATTCTACAACCGTGCGATTGGATGTTGCAGCTACATCTTCATTAACGTCAAATTTTGTATTCAATTTAAATGGAGATCAGGAAAAGAACCTTTTAGTTGCTCAGATTGATAATAGTCAGGAGACAGTTGGCATGCCTGCTTCAGCGATATATACTTTTACTCCGAAAGTTGATGCCTTTAATTTCAATATTTCGTATCTGAAACCAACAGGTACTTCAGTAGGTTATTTGAATTATCTTGAAGTAAATGTACGAAGGAAACTCATTATGAACGGATCGCTCATGCCATTTCAGAATGTTGATTTTTTAGGGCACTCTTCACTGAATCAATACCTGTTAAGCAATGCGAATGCGAATGTTCAAATATGGGACATAACAGATGCTTTGAATATCAGTAAAATATCAACGGGGATTGTAAATGGTAAAATTTCATTTATTGATTCCGGGAGTGAAATTAGAAACTATCTGGCAATCGATCCTACTGCCTCTTCCGCATTTCCAAAACCTGAAATAATGGGTGTTGTGCCAAATCAAAACCTGCATGCTATAGCACAGGCTGATATGGTAATTATAACTCATCCTGATTTTTTAGTACAGGCAAATACGTTGGCACAAATTCACCGTGACAAAGATAATCTGACTGTGGAGGTTGTAACTCCCGATCAGGTTTACAATGAATTTTCATCAGGAACCCCTGATGCTACTGCATATCGTTGGATGATGAAAATGTTGTATGATAAGGCTTTATTATCTGGTAATAAAGCCGATTTGCCAAAATACTTATTGCTTTTTGGCAAAGGGTCTTATGATAACCGAAAGCTACGTTCAGATTCAGGATCTAATTTAATCCTGACCTATGAAGCGGATAATTCGTTGAATTTGATATCCTCGTATGTTACCGATGACTATTTTGCATTTCTGGATGATAATTCGGGAGGCAATGACGGTTCTGATGAAATGAAGATAGGTGTAGGACGCTTTACAGTGACAACATCACAACAGGCAACCGATGTGGTGAATAAAACCATTCGATATATGAATAACGAGGGAAAAGGACATTGGAAGAATCAACTTTGTTTTCTGGCTGATGATGGTGATCACTCCGATCATGCGAAACAGGCTGATATAATTGCAGAATCGATTATAACTAACCTTCCTGCATTCCAGGTAAATAAAATTTATTTAGATGCCTATTCTCAGGTGAAAAATGCAAGTGGTGATAGTTATCCGTTAGCTAAAAGTCGTTTCATGAATTTGTTAAGCTCAGGTTTGTTCCTGCTTAACTATACAGGTCATGCTTCACCTTTAGGTTGGGCAGATGAATCCATGCTCACTTTTAGTGATATAAAGTCATTAGCCAATAAAGATTTACCTCTTTTTATTGCCGCGACCTGTAATTTTATGCAATTTGATAATCAAATTCATTCAGCAGGGGAAGAAGTACTGTTTAATCCAACAGGGGGTGGAATAGGAATTTTAGCGGCTGCACGTACAGTATATTCGAATTTGAATTTTAATCTGGATAAAGACTTTTGTGAGACTTTACTGAAAAAAGTAAACGGAGAACACCTTCGAATTGGTGATGCGGTGGCTATGTCAAAAAATAATATAGGGGATGACTTTAATAAATTACCGTATGTTTATGTGGGTGATCCTGCGTTGAAATTAAATTATCCAACAAAATATCAGGTGGTTACAAATAAAGTGAATGAAAGTACTATCTTTGGAAACGACACCCTACGTGCGCTGTCGGTGGCAACTGTACAGGGTATAATTGCCGATGAGAATGGCCTGAAAATCGATAATTTTAATGGGAATGTACATGCCGTTGTATATGATAAAATGCAACGGATAACAACGTTGAACAATGAAGGGGATGGCGCTATGACTTATTCCGATCGTCCTAATATATTATTTTCAGGAGATGCAAAGGTAGAAAACGGGACGTATCGTTTTTCATTTATGTTGCCAAAAGATTTAAAATATAATTTTGGCAGTGGAAGAATCAATTATTACGCTAGTGATGATACCAATAACCTTGAGGCACAGGGTTGTTTCGAAAAATTCATTGTTGGTGGCACCGATATAAACAATTTAAATGACACTATTGGCCCTAAGGCTGATTTGTATTTAAATTCTGAGAATTTTATATCAGGGGATGAAGTGAATGAAACCCCTTTATTCATTGCCAATGTCAACGACACCAATGGAATAAATACTGTGGGAAGCGGAATTGGTCATGACATAATGTTGACCATTGATCGGGATCCGCTTCAATCATTTGTCCTGAATAATTATTATCAGGCAAATACAAACAGCTATACGTGTGGTGTTGTAACGTACAAATTACCCTTGTTGCAAAAAGGGAATCACACCCTTACATTCAGGGTTTGGGATTTACTCAATAATTCATCGACAAAGACAACAAGCTTTGAAGTTGTAACGGGATTAGCTCCTGAAATATTTACCGTTTATAATTATCCAAATCCGGTAAAAACAGAGACACGTATTATTGTTCAGCACGACAGGCCTGAAACAATACTTAAGACTCAGGTTGAAATATTTGATATCAGTGGACGTATAATCTGGAAATTCTCTCAATCGGGTGCTGATACTATATACTGGAACCTGCTTTCCGGCAATGGGCAACGTATAAAGACGGGCATCTATTTTTACCGGGTAAGTATCAGGACTACAAACAGTGATTTTACTTCGAAAACCAATAAAATGTTGGTTGTTGAATAGTAAGCTCAAGTTACGTAAGTAATTAATAATTGCCAGGGCGTTGAAATCGAACTTATTATAATACATTGAAAATATAAAAATCTTAAATGACCTATCAGGATTAGAATGTCAAGGTATTAAACTCAAAAAGGTGAGACTAAAGTCTCACCTTTTTGAGTTTAACAGGTAATCATTGGCAGTAAAGTTTATTTAAGAATGAAAAATGTATTTCATGGAATATTGAATACAAAAGGAATAAAAGTTAATTAGAAGCAGTATTCCCTGAATTTACTTAAAATAAAAAGAAATAAATACAATAATTAAATTAATAAATTGATTTTATAATGTTAATTCAATACATTTGTCCTGAAATTAATCTCCTTTGAATTGCAGCTTCTGAAAGATTATCCCTGGTCATTACCCATTTACTCTGAATGTTCAAATAACCCAAATTCTATGAATCGAAAAGTCTCATTGTTTGCAATCTCTTTATGCCTGTTTACATTTTCACTCTATTCCCAAATCGCCCCAAACATTAATTGTACAGTAAAAGGTTTAGTGATGGATTCTGTTTCAAAAGAATCCATCCCATATGTTACCATCTCTATTTCAACTTCCGAAAAGCCGGACATATTCATTAAACGCATTGCTTCAGGTGCTAAAGGAGATTTTGAATTGTCCATGAATAAAACAGGCGAATACCGGATAAGTTTTGAATCAGTTGGTATGAAGAAACATACCCGTTCTATCACCGTTGTTCCGGAGCAAAAGTCACTGAATCTGGGTAAAATAGTAATGGCTGCGGCAAGTAAGAATTTATCCGAAGTAACGGTTACGGCACTCAAGCCGTTGGTCAAGGTGGAGCTGGATAAGATAACCTATGATATGAAGTCTGATCCGGAGGCACAATCATCGAACACATTGGATATGCTGCGTAAAGTGCCCTTGGTGACCGTAGACGGGGATGATAAAATACAATTGAAAGGCTCGTCCAATTTTAAAATCTATATGAATGGCAAAGCTTCGGGCATGACTGCCAATAATCCGTCGCAAGTGCTGAAAAGCATTCCTGCTTCCAGCATTAAAAGCATTGAAGTGATTACAGAACCGGGAGCCAAGTATGATGCGGAAGGCATAGGAGGCATTATCAATATTGTGACTGATCATTCATTGAATGGACTAACCGGGACGGTACGTGGTGGCTCGGATACGCAAGGTGGCTATATTGGCGGACTATATCTATCTACCAAAATAGGAAAATTTGGGTTGACTGCTAACTTAAATTATAATTCACAGCATTATCCTAATCAATTATTTACAAGTAAAAAGGAAAATTTTAATGCACAAACAACTAAATATGTGTTGCAGGACGCAAAATCAGATTCAAGAAACCGGTTTTATTATGGAAATATCGAGGCAAGTTACGAATTTGATTCCCTGAATCTGGTAAGTTTTGCCATGGGTGGGTATGCAGGAGGTAATTCTGGTGTGGATCATGGAGATACTTACGCTCTAAATGCAAACCTTGATACCCTTTCGTCTTTCAAACAATTAACTAAAGGTAATGAAGACTGGGGTGGAATTGACATGTCGCTGGATTATCAACGTTCTTTTAAAAAACCAGAACAGCTTCTGACCTTATCGTACAAATTGAGCCGCACTCCCAATAACAACGATAATTATTCTGATCTGACGGGAGTGAAAAATTACCGGAGTTATAACCAGCATATCCTTTTTGATGCCAAAGGTGATGAACATACTTTTCAGGCAGATTATACCGAACCATTTAATAAAATACACGTCATCGAGATAGGGGCTAAATACATTCTGCGATTGAACAATAGTGTAAATACCTATCTGATACAAAATGACTCAACGCTTCAATGGGAACCTACTCCCAACTTACCGGTGAATAATCTGAACCAAACGCAAAACATACTGGGTGCATATGGCAGTTATACCCTGAAATTAAAGAAAATTAGTTTAAAAGCAGGACTTCGGTATGAACAAACCGGATCGGCAATCCAATTAACCAATACAAACTTTCATGTCAGTTTTCACAATTGGGTACCTTCTGTAAGCATGTCATATAAGTTTAGTGAAACAACGAATTTGCGTTTAAGTTATAATCAGAGGATAAGCAGGCCGGGTATCTGGTATCTGAATCCATTTGTTGATAATTCAAATCCGTTTTCAATTCAACAGGGAAATACTGATTTAATTCCTGAAGTTGACCATTCGTTCTCATTGAATTATAGCTATATTACACCCAAATTGAATATTAATACCAGCCTGTTTACCTCTTTTACAAACAATTCAATTCAAAGGGTAAGCAAATCCTTAAATGATACTGTCGTTTACAATACTTATAAGAATATTGGTTTAAACCAAACTGCCGGTTTATCGGTTTATGGTAACTGGCAACCAACAAAATCAATCAGGATAAATCTAAACAGCAATTTAGGATACACTGACATGACAACCAGTGATAATAGCGGCCTGAAAAACAATGGAACTAATTTTAACGTCTCAGGTGGTGGACAGTTTACGTTGCCCGGAGAAATTAAACTAAACCTGTATGGGGGTTATTATTCACCGAGAATCTTGTTACAGGGTCAGCGATCCGAATTTTATTATTCTGGTGTTTCTATAAACCGTGATTTCCTGAACAAAAAGCTAAATATCTCACTTGTTGCCAGGGAACCGTTTAAAAAAACAACTACTTACGGTAGTACAACCCAAACTGTTGATTACCGTTTGAATAATTCCTCTACATATGATGCCCGATTGTTTGGAATGTATGTAACTTATCGGTTCGGGGAATTAAAGAGTCAGATAAAGAAGGTGGAAAGAACGATATCCAATGATGATGTAAAAGGTGGTGGTGGACAATCGGGTGGGGGAGGTCAGTAAAAAACTGTATCTTTGCTTGGTATAAAGATTATTGTTTTAATGCTTCTTATGCTTTTGTTTGATCAGGGAATCAGGTTTCAACATGTCATAAATTCTTTATGCGAGTAATGTATCACTAAAATTATCAACCTTATAAAAAAACAAATATGAAAAGAATTGTTTTAATACTATTGGTTTCAATAGCTGGTTTTTTATATGTGATTTCTATGAAAGCGCAGACGGTCGATGTACAAAAGATTTTGAAAAGTGTTGTTGCTCCGGTATTCCCGGATAAAGTGTTCAATGTATTGGATTTCGGAGCAATAAATGATGGTATAACGGATACCCGGACTGCCATCAATAAGGCTATTACCACCTGCAGCAATGCGCAGGGCGGAACGGTTCTTGTCCCACCGGGAAAGTATTATGTGGCTGGTCCTATTGTTATTAAGAGCAATGTAAATCTGAAAGTTGCAGAAGGTGCAGAGATTATTTTTAGCTCCAGTCCGAAGGATTATACCCCTTTTGTCCTCACAGTTTGGGAGGGAACCGAATTGTTTAATTATTCACCGTTGGTATACGGGTATCATGTTTCGAATGTAGCCATTACAGGCAAGGGGATACTGAACGGAAGTGCCTCAAAAGTATTTGCCACCTGGAGGCCACAGGGTTCTAAAATACAGGGTAAGCTACGTCAAATGGGAATTGACCAGGTTCCGGTATATGAACGTAATTTTGGTCTGGAGTCCATTCTTCCACCCAGTATGATTCAATTCTTTGGGTGCAGCAATATACTTATACAGGATATCCATATTTCAGATGCTCCCTATTGGGTGATTCATCCCGTATTTTGCACTAATGTAACGGTACGTGGGGTAGAGATCAACAGCAATAACCTGAATAATGATGGATGTGACGCAGAGTATACCCGGAATGTATTGATTGAAAACAGCACGTTTAATGTCGGAGATGATGCTATTGCCATTAAAGCAGGCAGGGATCAGGATGGTTGGCGTATCGGACAACCAACAGAAAATATCGTGATACGCAATTGTATCTTCAATTCCTTGTGTAACGGCCTATGTATTGGTAGTGAGATGTCAGCCGGAGTACAAAATATATTTATGGAAAATGTGGTTGTAAAGAACTCGTTGAGTGGGTTGTACTTTAAATCCAATCAGGATAGAGGAGGTTTTATTCGCAATGTGTGGATACGGAATATCACCATCGATAGTGTTCGTACCGCTTTAATACGCTTTGAATCAAATTATCCTGGTGGTCGGGGTGGACATACTCCTGCCCTTTTTCAGAATTTTCTAATAGAAAATGTCCAGGGTGACCGTTCAGGTGAATGTGGCTTTTATGCTGTGGGTATCGATAAATACCCGCTTAAAGATATAACCTTAAAAAACGTCTACCTTCGGCAATGCAAGACTCCTTATATTATGCGGAACGTGGAAAACGTCATATTTGACAATGTCACCTTAGGTGGAATTAAAATGCTGTTAAATCCTGCGGAAACTCCTGAAATAAAATTGAATTCGTATTGATATAAAGAATTCTGGTTTAAATGATCCTATGCCCGTAAAGTGGATGTAATTACAACCATCTCCAAAACACTCTGTTTCAAAATAGAGAGTATCTAGCTAACCATTCTTTACATCCCCTTTAGGGGCTTGGGGTCTTTTATTCCTTATGTTATTAGTTTAAATATCTGAATTGCAGACCCTCAAGTAATCATATCATGCAATCATATCACCAAAGGTTCTAATATCTTTTATTGACCAACACCTTCAATCCGTCAGGAATTGTTTTAATCAGAATTTCTTTCCCTTCTTCATACGGTTCGCCATCATAATGAAACGGACCGGATTCTTCACGTATCAGGGTAATATCTTTTGAACGCAAGGTGGTCATAAATAAATCTTTGTCAATGGTCTTGGCGAAGAGCTGTAATGCCAAGGTCGGGATAGCAATAATCGGGAAGCTACTCATGATGGAAATATCCAGTTTCCCGTCCTGTACACTAGCCTGAGGTGCAATATAGGCGTTGTTCCCCCATTGGGAAGCATTGGCAAAGGTGATGACAAATGCTTTTGATTTCAGGTCGATCCCATCACCCAGTAAATGATAATTCTGTGATTTATAGGAAAAATATCCTGTAATAATTTTTTCAATGTAACTCATGACACCCCTTTTTTTACCTTTGGCAAATTCGGTGCTTACATAGGCGTCGAAGCCTGTGCCACAGGTACAAAAGAATGGACGGTTATTTACAATGCCATAGTCCATCAGAATAGATTCCGAACGGTTTAATTGCTTTATGGCTTTTTTTATATTCATCGGAATGCCAAGGTGACGGGCAAGGCCGTTGCCGGAACCTATGGGCACAATACCCAGTGAGGTGTTGGTATGCACCAGTGATCGTCCTACTTCGTTGACTGTCCCATCACCACCTACTGCCACCACAATCTGAAAATGCTTATGAACAAATGATTTGGCTAATTCGGTTCCGTGTCCACGATGCTCTGTAAATACGATCTCCGGATCAAATAATGTGGTGTCAAGCGTTTGCTTGATTAATGTCGGAATGTCCTCTTTCTTTCCGGTACCCGAAAATGGATTGATAATAAAAGCTATTTTCGATTTCATGCAATTTTTACCTGATTGTTTGATGTGGCTTTAGAATTGCGAAAGTACAAATAATTTATCGATTACAAATAAATTAACTTTAAATGATTGAAAAACTATCATGTCAATGCTTTGTTGTATATTTGCAGTTGGTTGTTCTGTGTTCTGCGTTCTGTGTTCTGTGTTCCGTGTTGTGGGTTGATGAATGTGTATGGGTTTATTGATAGAGATGTGCTACGCATTCCGTGTTTTGGTTTGATGAATATGAATTATTTGATTGAGTGAACATTGGTTGATTTAATTAAATTTTAATTATACACGTAACACGTAACACAGAACACGTAACACAGAACACGGAACACGGAACACAGAACGCGGAACGCGGAACACAGAACACTAAACATAAACAACATGTCCAAGAAGAAAAGACCATCTGCCCCAAGCACCAGAATCCGCAAAACGGAATTGATCGGCAATATAGTCAACGTTTTTAATGAGAATCTGGAGAAAACATTCAATTATAAACAAGTTGCATCATTACTCAATATAAAGTCCGAATCACAACGTATTTTTATTAATCAGTTATTATACGAACTACTCGAGGAAGATTTCCTGGTAGAAATATCGCGTGGCTGTTTTAAAGTTAATTCACGTGGTGGTTATATATCAGGTACTATCGAACGACATGGTGTGAAAACATTCCTTGTTCCGGATGATGGGGGTGAAGACGTGTTTATTCCCGAACGCAAAACCAATCATGCGCTGCTGAATGATACTGTTAAAGTGTTTCTGTATGCTAGTCGAAAAGGCCAACAACCAGAGGGCGAAGTGGTGGATATCATCAAACGTGCTAAGGATACTTTTGTGGGCATACTCGATGTATCAGAAAATTATGCATTCCTTACATTGGATAACCGCATAATGACCAACGATATTTTTATTCCAAAGAACAAATTAAAAGGTGGAAAGTCCGGACAGAAAGCAGTTGTTAAGTTGCTTGACTGGGAACCGAATGCCAAGAATCCAATTGGTGAGGTGATTGATATCCTCGGTGATAAAGGAGATAACAATGCAGAGATGCATGCTATCCTTGCTGAGTTTGGGTTACCTTATAAATACCCGGAAGAAGTAGAGGCTGAAGCTGCAAAGATAGCTGCAGGTATTACCCCTGAAGAGGTTGCTAAACGTATCGATATGCGTAATGTCACTACTTTTACGGTTGATCCGCGTGATGCCAAGGATTTTGATGATGCCCTTTCATTGCGCAAACTGGATAACGGACTTTGGGAAGTTGGTGTTCATATTGCAGATGTTACCCATTATGTCCGCCCTGAGAGTATTATCGAAACAGAAGCTGAGCAACGTGCTACTTCTGTATACCTGGTGGATCGTACGATCCCTATGTTGCCCGAACATTTATCGAATGGTATTTGCTCACTCCGCCCCAACGAAGATAAACTGACCTATTCAGTATTATTCCAATTAAATGATAATGCAGAGTTACAGCATTATCAAATTGCCAAGACAGTCACCTGCAGCAACAAACGGTTTGCTTATGAAGATGCACAGGCTATAATCGAAACCGGTGAAGGTGACTTTAAGGAAGAAGTGCTGACATTGGACCGTCTGGCTAAGATCCTTCGTGCAAAACGTTTTGAAGATGGAGCCATTGCCTTTGATAGGGTAGAAGTTCGTTTTGAAATAGACGATAAAGGAAAACCTACATCTGTGTTCTTCAAAGAACAAAAGGATGCCAATAAAATGATTGAAGAGTTTATGTTGCTTGCTAATAAAACGGTGGCAACCCATATCGGCAAACCCGGTAAAGGGCAAAAGGCGAAGACTTTTGTTTATCGTATTCACGATGTGCCGAATCCCGATAAACTCAATACTTTTGCTGTATTTATTAAACGCTTTGGCTATAACCTGAAAACAAGCGGTAAGCAAACGGCTGTTTCGGCTTCTATCAATTCATTGCTCGATGAAGTACAAGGTAAAAAAGAACAGAATCTGATTGAAACACTCGCCATTCGTTCAATGGCTAAAGCCGTTTACTCTACGAATAACCTGGGTCATTACGGACTGGCATTTGATTTCTATACCCATTTTACTTCTCCAATCCGTAGGTATCCGGATATGATGGTGCACCGCCTGCTTGAAAAATATGCTGAAGGAGGGCGTAGTGTCAGTGCTACTGAGTACGAAGACTATTGCCAGCACAGTTCGGATATGGAACAGCTGGCTTCGAATGCCGAACGTGCTTCTATTAAATACAAACAGGTAGAATTTATGTCTGATAAGTTAGGGCAGGTATTCGACGGTGTCATTTCAGGTGTAACCGAATGGGGTATTTATGTTGAGCTTATCGAAAATAAGTGTGAGGGAATGATCCCGATCCGTGATTTAGATGATGATTATTATAATTTTGATGATAAAAATTATTGTTTGATTGGTCGTAAGCTGCATAAACGTTACCAACTGGGTGATGGCCTTACGATTAAAGTGGCAAGGGCTAATCTGGATAAAAAGCAACTGGACTTTGTGATAGCATAGCGTTCCGTGTTCCGTGTTCCGTGTTTCGCATACTAAGTTTAATAGTTGTTTAGTTTATCAATTAAATTAACTGAGAATAACCCGATCATTTAATTTGTATTCATCAACCTTAAAACAGAACACGGAACTCTCTATAAACGCATACAAATTCATCAACCCATAACACGGAACGCGGAACACAGAACACTGAACAATTAAAACTTTTTTTTCATAAAACCCTTTGTAGTTTTAAAAAAATGCCTATCTTTGCACTCGCTAAAGAAAACTAATGGCTGCGTAGCTCAACTGAATAGAGTACCACACTACGGATGTGGGGGTTGCAGGTTTGAATCCCGCCGCGGTCACCATAAAAACCTCTGTAAACAACTTGTTTACAGAGGTTTTTTGTGTTATATGTCTTATTTACCCTCCTGAAACTCTTTTTTGTTCTTCTTTTGCTTGATCAGTTTGTTTTAAATCTCTCTATCATCTCTTTTACATCCCTTTTATTTCATCCCATATTTGAGTCGTATTTGAGCCGTATCAAAGCCGTAGATATCCCATATCATTAAAGATACGGCTTATATACGGCTTATATACGGCTTTGATATGACTCAGATGTGGCAACTGGTAAAAGAGATGTAAACGGGATGATGGAGGGGTGTAAGAGAACTGAGGTTTGAAGGGTTTGAAGAGTTTGAATGTTTGAAGAGTTTGAATGTTTGAAAAGTTTGAAGAGTTTGAAGAGTTTGAAGAGTTTGAATGTTTGAAGAGTTCCACGTTCCGTGTTGGAGGGGAAGAGTCTTCTGCAACAGGAATAACCGTTATAGAAGAACAACCTGACATCGTCGAAGACATGTCAGCGTTAATTGAAGAGTTTGAAGAGTTTGAAGGGTTTGAATGTTCCGCGTTCAGTGTTCTGTGTTCCGCGTTGTGGGTAGAGGATTATTCTTGGGTTAGAATACCTGTTGTAGGAGAACAACCATACATAGCTGAAGAGAAGTTAACGTTAATTGAAGATCGTTTTTTTTGATTTTAAAGGTATTTAATGTTGAATGCTGTAATAATATAAGTCCACATTATTTGAATTATAAGGTTACTAACTTGATTTACAGATTAAAAAAACATTGTTCTTCCAGAAAATGCAAACATAATGTTACCCTGTATCGAAAATGCAAAGGAAAGATAATATACCACAAATGCGGTATACAATATGCCCTGTTCTTGGTATTACAGGTACACTTTAGTTCATCTATTTTTGTATTGTATAAAAATTATTTAAAAGAGGTGAAAGATTATTATTGAATTCAACACTTTTTATTGAATAATAAAAATGCAAAATCAAATTTTCAAATGGAAATATGAATATGTATTGCTTCATGTCGCTACGATCTTGAAATAAAACTTTTGTATTTATTAAAAATAATGAAGAGGTTGAAGGGTTTGAAGAGTTTGAAGAGTTTGAAAGTTCCGCGTTCCGTGTTCTGCGTTCCGCGTTGTTGGTAAAAGATTATTCTGCGGTTGAAATATTTGTTGTAGGAGTACAACCTGATATCGTCGAAGACATGTCAGCGTTAAAAGAAGTTTGAAAGTTTGAAGTGTTCTGTGTTCCGCGTTCTGCGTTCCGCGTTGTGGGTTTTGGATTATTCTGCGGTTGGAATACCTGTTGCAGGAGAACAACCTGACATCGTCGGAGACATGTCAGCGTTAATTAGATATTATCAAATACGTATCACATATCTAATTTACATCCTGATTTTAAAACTAAAATATATTTTCAGTCAACGATGCAAATCAAATAATGGGTTGTGTCTCTACACACGTTTATGTTCTTATTGAATATAATCAAAATGTACTAAATATCGAAAAAAATGGAGCAAAAAGATAAAAATAGGTGCTATTAAAGCTGTTTTTGTTCTGTTAGAACGTTAAATATTCGATAAAAAATATTTTTTTTCATGGTGGGTATTGAAATGTTACAGTTAATTAAATAAATTCAGTAGATCAATCAACTGTTTTCTTATTTGGTTTCTATGTCTCTTGTAATCAAATATGTATGGAATTACATATTTCACAATAAATGAATTTAAATGTATCCTTTGTCTATTTAAAACGACAATAATATTACAAAACGATAGCAAATATCCGTATAAACTTGCAATATGTCAACAAAATACTTGTTTTCTGTTGTTTAAAGTTGTAATTTTGCACTCTTGAAATTGAAAAAACGCAAATAAAAGAAGATTAATAAACAAAATGTTAAATTTATGAGAAAACTAACGTTCTTAATTGCCTGCCTGTTTCTGGTAGGTTTGGGTTTGGTTAATGCTCAATCAAAATCTATTTCGGGGAAAGTGATTTCTGCGGATGATGGGCAACCTGTAATTGGCGCAACGATATTGGTAAGAGGTACCACAGTGGGTACAATTACAAATACGGAAGGCGTATTTAAAATCTCTTTGCCGGGAAATGCAAAACAATTGGTGGTTTCATACGTGGGTATGAAAACGGTTCAAACGGAGGCAAAGAATGATCTTATAATTACTTTGGCAACTGAAGACAATATGTTCAATGAAGTAGTTGTAACAGCCATGGGTATTTCACGACAAAAAAAGGCCCTTGGGTATGCAACACAGGATTTATCGGGTGATGAATTGTCAACTGTGAAATCAGATAACTTCCTGAACTCCCTTTCAGGGAAAATTTCGGGAGTACAGGTTAAGAAAAATACCAACATGGGTGGTTCTACCAACATTGTAATGCGTGGTAGCAAATCATTAACAGGAAATAACCAGGTGTTATTTGTAGTTGATGGAGTTCCTATCAGCAATGAGAACTTCAATTATGTTTCAGCTTCCGCAACCGGATCACAATCATCCGGTTCAGTTGGGTATGATTATGGAAATGCAGCTTCGGATATTAACCCGGATGATATTGAATCGGTCAATGTGTTGAAAGGTGCTGCAGCGACTGCTCTTTATGGTTCGCGTGCAGCTAATGGTGTAATCATGATCTCTACTAAAAAAGGGACATCGAAAAAAGCAAGAGGTTTTGGTGTCTCTATCAGTACAGGTGCTACAGTAGGATTTGTGGATAAAAGTACCTTCCCAACATATCAAAACAAATATGGTGCGGGATACGGAGCCTATTATGGGACAAATCAAAATGGTTATTTTGGATCCAATGATATCAATGGAGACGGAATAAGCGATATTACCGGAAAGCCAACTGCATCCGATTATGAAGTTGTACCTACAACTGAAGATGCTTCTTTTGGAGCGAAATATGATCCTAATAAACTGGTTTATCAATGGAATTCATTGTATCCCGGTTTGCCAAATTATAAAAAAGCAACACCATGGGTAGCTGCTAAAAATGGTCCGATCACTTTTTTTGAAAATCCGGTAACCTACAATACAACAGTTGCAATCGATAATTCTTCGGATAAAGGTTCTTACCGTTTATCGTATACCAATTATAAGCAAAAAGGGTTAATGCCTAACAGTGATCTTAGTAAAAATACATTTGGATTAAACAGTGTATGGAATATTACCGACAGATTCACTGCATCGGCAACCGCTAATTTCTCAAGACAACAATCTACCGGCAGAAATTCAACCGGATATAATGATAATATCTTGTCGTCTATGCGTCAGTGGATGGAAACAAACGTTGATTACCAGGAACAAAAATCGGCTTATTTAAGCACTAAAAGTAATATTACCTGGAATCCGGCTCTTACTTCTATCACCGATTTGAAACCAATTTACTGGGACAATCCATACTGGACACGTTATCAGAATTTTGAAACAGATTCAAGGGATCGTTACATGGGTAATTTCACCCTGAATTATAAAATTGCAGATTGGGTAAGTATCATGGGACGTGTATCCATGGATTCATACAACCAGTTTATGGAAGAACGCAGGGCAGTGGGAAGTGTGCCAACTACATTTGGACTTGACAGAACCGATCAGGAATCTGGTTATTACCGTAAAAACATAAACTTCAGCGAGTTTAACTATGATATCATGGCTAACTTTAAGAAGACCATTACAGAAGATTTAAATTTTACAGGAATTTTAGGTGTAAATATCCGTCGGAACTTTAATAATACCATTGCTGCTTCTACAAATGGTGGATTAGTTAGTCCGGGTATCTATTCACTTCAAAATAGCGCAGGTCCTCTACCTTTCCCTAAAGAAACAGCTGAAAAAGTAGGAGTTGATGGCGCTTATGCCAGCGTATCTTTCGGGTATAAAGATTTGTTATACATAGATGGTACGTATCGTGTTGATCATTCTTCCACCTTGCCGAAAGCAAACAGTGTATATCCTTATTATTCTGCTGCAGGAAGTTTCCTTTTTTCTAATGTATTGAAACAAGACTGGCTTGATTTAGGTAAAGTACGTTTAAGTTATGCACGAGTGGGAAACAGTCCTCAGTTTGATCAGTTACTTGATACTTATTCTGTAATTACTCCTTTTAATACTTCGTTATATGGAGTTTCAAGTTCTAAAAAGAATTCGGACTTGAAACCTGAGCTTACTTCAAGTATTGAAGGTGGACTTGAAATGCGTTTCTTGAAAAGCAGAGTGGGATTTGATCTGGCGGTTTACCAATCAAATACGACCAATCAAATTGTACCTGTAAAACTTTCTCAAACAACGGGGTACAATCAAATGATCATTAATGCCGGAGAAATTCAGAACAAAGGGGTTGAATTATCTTTGTTGTTAACTCCTGTCTTAACGAAAGATTTTAAATGGGATGTGAAACTTAACTGGTCAAAAAACAGCAATAAAGTTGTTTCATTGATTGATGGTGTAAATAACTATCAACTTGGTGCATTTGGAGGTGGTGTCACATTGAATGCCCGCGTTGGTGAACCATATGGTGTATTATTGGGAACAGATTATACATATACGGCCGCCGGAGAGAAGATTATCAGTGCAACTACCGGAAAACCGGTTAAAACGACAACTGCCGATCACGTTATTGGAAATGTTACTCCCGATTGGAACGGAGGACTTCAAAGTACAATGACGTATAAAAACTGGTCGTTTAGTTTCCTGATTGACATGCAAAAAGGTGGAGATATATTCTCACTGGATATGTATTATGGTCTTTCGAGTGGTTTGTATGCTGAAACTGCCGGCAATAACGAATTTGGAAATCCGCTTAGGAATCCAATTGTTTATAATAAACCGATTGTTGCGGGTGATCCAACAACAGGTTTAGCCTCCGGTTACGCAACAACTACCGGTGGATATTTGAATCAGGGGGTAAATGTTAGCTCTACAGGGGTTGTTACTCCTAATAAAACGAGAGTCAATACTACCACATATGCAGGACTTGGTTATGGTGCCGAACCGAACAAGGC
>JGI24145J26757_10000368_pt1 | contig 21038 bp, 24 predicted proteins | sample BarGraIncu01122A_FD_26757 | JGI IMG/M metagenome (IMG submission 26757) | reverse complement strand
TAGAGCCGAAGACCCCATTCTGAACTAGGACACCGTAAATAATTAAAACAAATGGAATAAACAAACCGGCATATCGGAAAACTTGTGCCGAACGTGGCTTGAAAACGGATCCACCCTCATACATCTTGTGCTTATTATATATGTAAAGGCCGTTTTTTTATATAGATGGGTTTTGTAATTTCAAAGTACGACGATGTGATTTGTAGTTTGGGTCGACTGATTCAACCAATGACCAAAAATCTTGGCTGTGGTTCATTTGTTTAGTATGTGATAATTCGTGAATAATAATATAATCGATTAATTCAAAGGGTAATTTCATAAGTGCAATGTTGAGGCTTATGGTGCCATTGCTGCTATAACTTCCCCATCGTCCACTAGCGTGAGAAAAACGGACTTTTTCGTAGGTGTAGCCATATTTTTGAGCTAAAAATGCTAAACGTTTCGGTAAATAGCTTTTTGCTTCTACTCTAAGCGATGCAATCACGACTTCTCGAATCTTGCGCGATACGTCAGCATCGTTCAGGCTCATATCAGCTGGAAGTTTAACGATTATTTGTTGTCCGTGTCTTGTGACGTTTAGTGTTTGATTGTCTGAGTCTTGGACTATGAGAGTGTGGCTTTTTCCAATTTGAGCACCGTTCTCGAAACTATATTCAGGTTTAGATTGGGCTAGTAATTTTCGTAATTCGTCCCGTGAGTTTCTGAGTATATGTTTTAATAAAAATAATGGCGCATGTATTGGCAGTGAGGCACGTAGCGACCCATCAGGTGCAACCCGCACGCGGACCTGGGTAGCGCTGGGGCTACGGCGAATTGTGATATTGCCAAATTCTTTATCTTGAATTACAGGCATTCTCTCTCTTTTCTTATCGAATCAGAAAATTACGATTCATTGGTGGGCGAACTGGGCTTGCTGTTTCGACATCACTAACACGCGGCTGGATTAAGTGCTTCAAGACTATCTTCAGTTGACTGGCATATGTATGTTTTCCACTGATAACAATCGCTTTTTCGTTTTGGTGGGGCGCGCTGAAATGTTTTAATTTATCGTTAAACTCTTCATCGCTAAGGGATGGTTTTTCAATACTAGATTTAGTTGCACGTTTCTGGGCGGCTATAGTTTCAGTTTGGACCCAAATGAATAGAGGCTCATAGCCGGCATCATGGGCTTTTTTAGCAATTGTGGCGCGCTCATTACGAAGATTAGTCTGACCTTCGTAAATAATGGTTCGTTTTGTTTTTAACACCTCATCAAGTACGTGGCTGGCAACTTTTGAAATAATTTCGTCCTCATCTTTACTAAATGAAGGATTTGTAAATATTTCTTTTCGTAATTTATCAAAACTTATAATTGGAGCCTTAAAGGTTTCAGCAAAATGTTCAGCAAAAAAACTTTTACCCGACCTGGGAATTCCCACCATGATTATTAAATGCGGCTTTATAGTATCCGATGATTTCATATATGACATTATATCATTACTTTTGTAAAGATGTAACATCTCAACGCTCATAAAAACGAATATTTTCGTATTTTACTCATTACTTCAATGATTTAGCAAATACGTGGCCAAATAAGTGTATCAATATACACTGGCATATAGTATGCTAGCAGTATTAACCATAAGCGCGGCGTCAATATTATTATGGCAAAAAAAATTAAAAAAAATAGCCTCAAAACTGACCACAGTTCTAAAAATCTAGTCAAACACATGATTCATCGTAGTCGATTTAACCGTTTTATTCGTGTGCTTGGTCCGGGAGTTATTACCGGTGCAGCCGATGATGATCCGTCCGGAATTGCCACCTATTCACAAGCCGGGGCGGCATATGGATATGGATTTTTGTGGATCTTTCCGGTTATGTACCCATTACTTTTGGCAGTTCAAGAATCATGCTCCCGAATCGGCGCAGTTACCGGAAAGGGGCTAGCGACTATAATAAAAGATAATTATAGTAAAAAGCTATTATTAATGTCAGTGCTTTTGGTGGTTGTAGCTAATACTATAAATATAGGTGCCGACCTTGGTGCTATGGCGGCCACGACAAGGTTATTTGTAGATATTCACTTTGGTTTGCTCGCGGTAATATACGCCGTTATTATTATTTTACTTGTAGTGTTTGTTAACTATAGAAAATATGCCAAGATTTTGAAATGGCTAGCGATTGCGCTTCTTGCCTACCCAGTAACAGCCTTTTTGGTCGGTCAAAATTGGCCTGAGCTATTTCATGCTACATTTGGCGTAATTCCAACTATTAATGCAACGACTATATATATTCTTGTCGGTATATTAGGTACGACAATATCACCGTATTGTTTTTTTTGGGACACCTCTGAGGTTGTTGAGGAAGAAATATCACAACATCGATTAAGTAAAAATGGCTTGGGACCGAGGATTAGCAAGAAATACCTTGGTAGTATTCGATTAGATAATTTTTTTGGAATGACTTTAGCCTCTGTTACGGCGTGGTTTATCGTAGTTGTTTGTGCTTCGGTTTTATTCAGAAACGGTGTACATAATATCAACACTGCAGCCGATGCTGCACGTGCACTTGAGCCACTCGTGAACGGCTTCCCCTATGCTGGCTTAATAGCTAAACTTATATTTTCAGTCGGTATTATTGGTATTGGACTGCTGGCTATTCCGACCCTCGCGGGTTCAGCCTCTTATGCTGTATGCGAAACATTTGGTTGGAAAGAAGGGCTATATCGTAAGTTCAATAAAGCTGTCGCCTTTTATGTAATTATTATCGTTGCGACGGTTGTGGGGTTACTAATAAATTTTGTTGGTATCGATCCCATAAAAGCTTTGATTTTTACAGCTGTATTTAATGGAATAGCGGCCGTCCCACTACTTTGGATGATTGCCAGGATTGGAAACAATTCAAATATTATGGGTATCTATAAAAACGGTTTATTTTCAAATATCTTTGTTCGTTTGGCATTTATTGTTATGACAATTGCTGTTTTGGCACTATTCTTTTTTATGGCTATTGGCAAAGTGTGAAAATAAATATATTGCCTTGTGAATATCAAAAAATGTGCTATAATCTGTCAATAAAGCTGTGATGTGTTATACGTATGTGGTCGCTTGTGTAGCACCTAGCTAGTAGCGAAACCGATTAAATTCTATTCAGGAATTCGGTTTCAAGATCGGATAGTCGAAATGGATGAGCGTATCGAAGAACATATCATTAGTTCTCAAGATGTTGAAGTAGTCACTGAGCTCCTTAGGAGCCCTGACGTTGAGGCCAGACAACTGGGCGCAAGAATGCTTGCGAAAGTAGCTTTGAGTGCCGTAGAGACGGAAACAGGTAGTCTAGGTTTGATTAGAATCTTAGAGTCGGCTCAGCTAGACGACTTAGAGGGTAACCGGACCGATAATGAGATCAGAAAATCACTTGAACTGTGTCACTCTCTAGTGGAAGGTGTTAATGATATTATATTTTCTCTAGATCTAGATGGAAATTTATCTTATATAAATTCTGTCGTAAATAAGATTTCTGGCTACGACAGCAAGGATTTAATTGGTTTGCCTTTTGGCACATTAATACATCCTGATGATTTACCTAATTTATCTGATAAGTTTAAGGAAACTCTTTTAGCTAATAACAAACCTTTTGAATTTAGGATAATTGATAAAAATAATGATGTTCGCTGGATGCGCGTGTCCACTAATGTACTACTCGACGATGGAAGGCCGTGCGGTATTGCGGGTTTAATGATGGACATCACGGATCGTATAGAGCTTGAAGAGAGATTGGTGAATTTAAGCCTAGTCGACTCTTTGACGGGTCTTTACAGCAGAAATCATCTTGAAGAACAGTCTGAGATACTTAAATATAGTCGAAGTTATCCAATCAGTGTTATTAATATTGATGTAGATGGTCTACATGATTTCAATAATACCTGCGGTCATTTAGCGGGTGATGTGTTGCTAAAAAGTGTCGGTCAAATCCTAAAAGATGCTTTTCGCCCCGAAGATTGTGTAGCGCGAGCCGGTGGTGACGAATTTGTGGTACTTTTGCCTAATACCGATGGAAAGGCGGCACAAAGGTCAGTCGAAAGAATAAAATTAGCACTAGATGAGCATAATAAATTAAATCCGAATTTTCATTTGTCATTATCTATTGGAATAGCAACTGCGCACGACACAAAAACATGGGACGAAACATTAAAAAATGCCGATGAACGGATGTATGCCGAGAAAAAGAAAAATAACAACGGCAGAAAATAAATTATCTTGCGCCTTATTCAATAATATCTATAACGTCTCGAGCCGAATCTTCACCAACTGCACCTTCGAATAGTTCTAAATTATCCAGTTGACGCAAAAGAAACAAAGTTAAAATAATTGCGGTCCCGAAGGCAGCCTTTAGTAGTGAAGTGAGAAATATATGTTGCGATGAAATCGCAGATATATTTATCAATATAATTATCGCTAAACCGTCAATTAATAGCCATTGAACCTTTGGCAGTCGTTCTTGGTAACTCGCGATAAACCCTTTTCTGGCTAGTTGCAGGTCATGAAGCGCAAACGATATTCTAGTCATCGCTGTAGACTGTAGTGTCGTAAGTTTTTTGCTTGCTAATCGGGATTCTATTAATTCATGCAGGTCCTTTACGGTCGTAGATTCGTGAACTATGTGGTAATACCAGGCGTTATTTTTAATTATTTTTTTGTAATGCTTTTTAATGATTTCGCCAGCTTCATCTTGGATTGATGGACCAAAGTGAAATAGCGCACGATAAATCGATGACATATTACCATCAAATTGAGATAACTTTTCTCGAATTTTATCATAACGACTGTTTTGTCGAGAAATAAAGAAACCAGTAAAAATAGAAAATACGAATGTAGAAATAGTTAGGAAGGTTTTGTCGATTTCACCTATTGCAATGAAGTAATAGATTATTGATAAACCTATAAATACTAAAGCAATATTTAACCAAACAAATTTGATCTTCATTAATACTGATTATAGCAAATTAACTCGAGTTATGTGAATGACCTGTTGGTAATATCAACACTAATATTCAAGATGATCTTTTTTAATAAGGCAGGCAGCGACTACTGCGGCTCTTTCAATTGTTGCTTCCCATTCTATTTGATTCATGTCTATATAATAGCAAAAAATAGACATCCGAAGAAATCTATTTATAGTGCATATGTTTGGCAGCCCCTAGTAGACTATTTTATAACATTTGAGAAATTGAACTTATCTAGACCGTCTACGTACGACGATGTCGTAAATAAATACGATGAGTGCAATTACGATTAATACGTGGACAAGACCACCACCGATATTTAATGTAAATCCTAGTAACCATAGTATTACTAGAACAGCAGCTATTGTTAATAACATTTGCTTTCCTCCTATTAATTAACTTAATCGATTAAAATTATCAACTGATTCTTTGGCATGTCTTTCAGCGTCGTCAACCTCCTTGGCTTGATGCTCCAAGACCGTGACTTGTTTATCAAGCTCACCCGAAATTCGCACCAGATCATCTTCGGCTTTTCTCATATCAACAACTTTCTCGCGACTTTGCCGAGCTTTTAATTGTGTTTTTCTGGCCGCTTCCCTTATATCATCACCTGTTGTCATAATTGTTCTCCACTCCCACTGTATTTACTATTATACTCTTCTTTAGGTTGTACGAAGTTAGAACCTGATAGCTAAGTGATAACTTATGAAATATGTTATTATAGCTATGAAATAATTCCGCTATACTAACCTCGTCTAGCTCGGACAAAAAGAGGCTGCGGATTCACTCCACAGAGCATTAATTTATAGGTCGAATAAATTAATCAAAATACTTATAGGAGCATTTACATGAAAGATACGAAAGAAGAAAAGCACAAAAAAGAGCTTGAGGCCTGGAAAGAGTATCGCGAAAACTTTGGTTGGCCAGTTCAACACTGGCGAGCGTGGGGTTCGTGGTTTAGTTGGGGCTCACCTGTCGGACTTGGTCTGTTTATTGCATTAACCATGGTCTCAATCGGTGTGTTTATTTGGCTTATTAATCTTTAAAGATTGCTAGATAATAGAAAAACGTCACTATTTTGGTGACGTTTTTTATTGGGCTTATGTTTGGCAGAGCATACTGAACGAAGTTAGAACATTGTTGATATCAGCGTCGCAAATCCCATCATGAGTTCCTAGAGCTGTTTCCTAGCCTCAAGGGTTTGCCAGTAGGGTTCTTCGTAATGTTCCACTGTGACTGTAAGCCCGAGTTTGTCACTGAAGGCTAAGGCTGGTAATAGATGATTGAGTACTTGTTCTGCAGTTGCACGAAAAACGCGGCCTCGATTACTAATCTTTAACCACCCTTCACTATCACGGTAGTAACGTTCAGTAATATTTTTTCCTTTGAATATAATGCAATAGGTATCGTTGGTCTTCTTCATGAATATTCTCCTTCTATAATATTAAAACAAAAAAGACTAATAAAATAGTCTTAGTCATTGTGCTTATGTTTGGCAGGGGCTCCAGGACGATTACCGAACTTATTGTGGTATAACTAATTTTTCTCAGGGAGTCCAACAACAGAGATGAGGGACGGTTCCTTGGGCTTTATACTGCTCTCTTGCAATAGAATGCATACATGTTTAATATGTAGTTATGAATAAAAAAACCATTTTGATTACGGGTTCTCGCAGGGGAATTGGTCGTGACACAGCCATTAAGCTAGCTTCATTGGGACATCATGTCATTGCAACTGTGCACCACGAAGAATCAGTGGAGGATTTAAAATTATATGCAAAAGAAAAAGGGGTGACTCTCGATGTATTTAAATTAGATATTACTGATACAAAAGATCAGAAAAAAATATTGGCTTTAGATATTGATGTTTTGATTAATAATGCGGCCATAGGAGAGTCTGGGTCATTGTCTGAAGTGCCACTTTCAAGAGTTAGAAAAAATTTTGAAACAAATTTATTTGGAACTTTGGAATTGACGCAGTTGACGTTAAAAAAGATGATGAAGAAAAACTCAGGTCATGTTATCTTTATCAGCTCAATCGCCGGCCGTTTGCCGATGTCATTTTGGGGTCCATATTGTATGACTAAATTTTCTATATCAACTGCAGCATATATTATGAGTCAAGAAATAAAAATGATTACTCGGAACGTCCACATTTCTGTGGTTGAACCGGGCACTTATCGTACTGGCTTCAATCAAGGTGTAATGGCGACAAAATACACTTGGATGGATGGATCATCTTACTTTTATAAAATAATAAATAAGATTAAAAAGCAGGAAGAGACAACTTTTGGATTGTTGGAGAAAAAAACGACTCGATCGATTGTGAATAAAATTATTAAAGCTGTTGAATCAAATAACCCTCGTCTTCGTTATACCGCTCCTTGGTGGCAGGCATTGTTTGTCCAGATGCGCAGAGTTTTTGGTATATAATTTTCTAATGAATCCCTAACTACTTTATCATTTTGGCAACTTCGGATTCGCCGGACTTTAGTTTGGCAGCTAAAGTTGAATCCAAGTGTTTTAGTAGAGTCAATAACTCACCGACATGGACTTTTTCTTCATCGCGGATATCACCTAGGACTTTTTTGGCTAGTTTGTCGTCGGTGGCTTGAATATGAGCATCATATACAAAGATGGCCTCTAGCTCACTGGCAATATCCAATCGTATGGCTTGGGTTAACTCGTCTTTATTGATTTTTTTATCGACATTCCCTGAAAATGGATTAATAAATGCTGGCATAGTGCCTCCTTTTAATTTAATGACACATACTTATTATAGATCATCTGGCTACTTGTCGACTAATTATACTAGTGGATGCGCTTCAGGAACAGCTCAACGAACTATGAAGTAAATTGTTTACCGTCTGCGTCTTACCATGTCGTAAATAAAGACTATAAGTGCTATTACGATTAGTAAATGGATTAGGCCTCCACCTATGTTTAGGGTAAACCCTAACAACCAAAGCACCACCAAGATTATTGCTATTGTCAGTAACATGACTGTCCTCCCAATATGAATTATTAACTTACATTACTATCATAATCTTATTTGACAGTTATCATAGGGGTTCATTTTTAGTATCAGTATTTATAACTCTTATGATTGGCAGCCCCTAGTGGATGCACTTAGCAACTTTAGATAATGGATTATTAGCTTGAGCTACTCCTCTATTTGTTCTGCGATGTCACCGATAAGTATAAGTGATTTTTCTTTTTCAATTGCTTTTTTTTGATTATCTTCGATTTCAAAGGTTTTGTATTTTTTTACTAACTTAGGCTGATCAAAAATCCTAGACAGGGCGACTGCATTAGGCATACTGCCGCCTTCGTTGACAGTCTTATATTCATATGTTTCAGCTATTGAATATTTTTCGTCAACTCTTGTTATCTCTACTTTTACCTTTGGGATGGCAACTTCACCGATAATTTCGTTAGTATCTGGATCGACAACCTGACTATTGAGTGCAGAAGATATTAGAAACTTCATATTCAAACTTACACCCTTGTTGGATCCGGCATTTATAACTAGCGTTCGATTATCTAATACTTTTGCCACCTTTGCTATAATTTTGCTCATACCTGCGACTCCTGGTTTTCTTGTTGTTGATTCTCTCCCCATACATATGACTCAGCTTGAGCTAGGCTGTCGAATTCTTTCGAAAGTATTATAGTATCTACCTCACTATCGGTAACTAATACATATGGCTTATCGTCAACCGAGACTATAAAACCTATCAAAGCGTTTGGATCACCAATAATGGCACTTTTTTGAGTTATTAACGAGACTTTCTTAATTTCTTTGAAAACATCTCTTTTTCTTGCTAGTTGAATCGCCTTTTCATATTTATTGGAAATTTTTTTATTGTATTCTTTTGCGCCCTCATCACGTATATATTGGTGTGCGAACGATAGTACCGAGAATACTATAAAAGAAGTATATGCCATTGATTGAATTAGCACTTTAGTAACGTCAGAGCTATTTTTTATGACAAAACCTTGCTCGCTGCCGTACATAAAGCCAAGTCCAATGAATACTATGAAGCCAATTAATAAAATCGGTAAAAAGACTACCTGTATTATGTTGTCTGGTTTTATGGTTCTTAGTGGTGGCGGAATTTTATGTGATTCTTGATACAATTTAATTTCATCAATAGTATATAATGAGCTGTTTGTGTGGGTTTGCCATTCTCGAATATGTTTCTTGCGCATGAACTGTAATAGTGAAACTTCAAACCATGGCTTTGCGCGTAGAACAGTAATCATTACATATGATACTATTGCCGTAAATACTGAGACAACCACAAAGTAGGACTTAAATAAAAATATACCTTGTACTGTATTCGTTAACTGACTAAAAAAGAACTGAAGTAGCGGTAATGTGTAAGCTAACACTGTGGTAAATATTTGGGTCTTGTCATCACTAGAGTTCATTATCGTTAATTATCAACTTTATAGGTCATACTTGCAAGCACAAGTATGACAAATGAGTATCGAACTATTAGATAATAATCAAATGGACTAGTACGCTCATCTATTAGGTCTTGCAAATAAGGCACAAGAATTATTCAAACTTGGAGATTTTAATCAAAAACGAGATATTATAAATTTAGTACTTTCGAACTTATTATTAGACAACGAACAACTGGGGTGGAAATACAAAAAGCCATTCGATTTGATGGCTTTATGCAATGAAACTTCAAATTGGTAGGGGCTCCTGTACGATTGCAGAACCATTTATGATCTAACAAGTCTTTCTAAGAAGGGGCGAAAATGAACAACCTATCACCTTCTCGTCTATATAACCAGAATACATTTTATGATGCTTTTATTAAAGACCTTCGCAAAGCTAAGTCACTGGTAATTATCGAAAGTCCATTTATCACTGAAAAACGAATGCAAGTGCCACGAAATACATAAGGGGGCACATGGAGTCGAACATATTTAACAGTAACTTTATATGGCTACTTTTTTTATTTAATTAGCTTATAGTTATATATGTAATATAAATAAAGGAGATCAAATGAGTCTACTAGACGATACTAAGAAAACAGTAAAGAAAGTCTCTAAAAAAGTCGACATCACGAAACAAAGAATTGAAGGTGAGGTTGAAAAAGCTAAAGCCGAAGCAAAGATTATAGTTGCCAAAGAACGAAATAAACGTTTGTAGATAAAATTAATTCAGAATTTAATAAAGTCACCCCTCAGGGTGACTTTTAATAGCCGTTCGAAATATCNTCAGCTCTATATAATAAGATTTCTCTAATTAATGGTTCAGGGATTACAACCGAGTTGCATATTTTAGAGTTCTATTCGGCAAAGCACTGGCATAGTAAGAAATAAAAGATGGAACACTAAAAATAGCTCGTCTATCAGAGGTAAATGAGCTATTTAAGGCGCTAAATTGCGATAAAGTCATCTTGGCAGGGGCACGAGGAATTGAACCACGATCTCAGGTTTTGGAAACCTACATACTAACCGTTGTACTATGCCCCTTGACATCAAATATTGTAACAGATAATCCTATCTATTTATAGAGTTGTAAAAGCATGAGCGTCGTTTTATAATTAGAGTCATAACGCATGCATAATTTAAAAGGAGTGGCTGGTCAGCTGAAGTTGGCTACTTAGATATAAGGTACTATGAATATACTAATGCTAGGGTGGGAACTTCCTCCTCACAACAGTGGTGGACTAGGCGTTGCTTGTTACCACATATCAAAAGCACTTGCTCTAACAGGAGCAAAAGTTGACTTTGTTATTCCCTATCGCGCTGAACATCCTGAGATTGATTTTATGGAAATTCATAGCGCAACAGACTTAACGCCTCTTGATAGATATGGTCTTGGCGCCTACGACAGCAGTACGGTTATTGATAAAACTTTTTCAAAAGCTGACATTAACGACTTAAAGGACATGCGTGGAGTTCAAAAGCGTTATGTGGAATATGTTGAATCAATTGCTTTATCTTTAAAGCCTGATATTATTCATGCGCATGATTGGCTTACTATGGAAGCCGGAATTCGAGCCAAAGAAATGACAGGCGCACCCTTGATTGTACACGTTCACGCTACGGAATTTGATCGATCGGGTAATGAAAGTGGAAATCAACTTGTGCATGAGGTTGAATACCAAGGTTTAATTATGGCTGATAGGATTATTGCCGTCAGCAACATCACAAAAAATATTATCATTGAAAAATACGGTATACCTGCTGATAAAATTGAAGTTGTTCATAATGCCATTGATGTGACTAGTTTCGATGATGGTTATCAATACGACCTTAGTACTTATAAGTATCTCGAGGCCTTGAAGGACGAGGGCTATACAATAATCTCTACTATAACTCGTTTCACTATCCAAAAAGGATTAGTGAATTTCCTTCGAGCGGCTGCAAAAGCCTGTAGCAGATACGACAAATTAGTCTTTTTATTAGTTGGAGATGGTGAGTTGCGAGATGAATTAATTGAGCTAACAACAGACTTAGGCATTGCCGATAAAGTATTCTTTACGGGATTTGTTCGTGGTAAACAGTGGCGGGATGCATATAGCGTATCTGATGTTTTCGTAATGAGTTCGGTCAGCGAACCATTTGGCTTAACGGCACTTGAGGCAGCCTATCATGGCAATGCAATTATATTGACGCGTCAATCAGGTGTTGGCGAAGTATTAAACAGCGTATTCCGTTATGATTATTGGGATGAAGACGTTTTAGCAGATCAAATGATTGGAATTGCAACTTCAAAAGCCCTAAAAGATACATTGAAAGCAGATGTCAAAAAAGAATACTCAAAAATTTCATGGTTTGATGTAGCCCAAACATTTATTCGTATCTATAAATCTATGCAAAAAGTAGGTATTTCATGAGTAAGCGTGGCATAGTACTATACCTTCACGCCCATCAGCCATTAAGGGTTAGAAAGTACAGTGTATTTGATACTGCCATTAATCACGACTACTTTAATGATTCGGTTAATAATTCTGGGCAAAATAATGAGCAAATCTTTAAAAAAGTAGCCGATAAATCTTATAGACCGATGAACGCAGTGTTGGAAAAATTACTAGCAACTCATCCGGAATTTAAGTTATCACTAAGTATCACCGGTGTATTTATTGAACAAGCTGAACAATGGGCGCCAGATGTCTTGGAAAGTTTTAAGCGTCTAGTAGCGACTGGCCGAGTTGAGGTAGTCGCAGAGACCTATTATCACTCTCTGGCCTTCTTTTATAGTTTGGATGAGTTTGAGCGTCAGGTGGAGGCGCATCGCGCAAAAATTCGAGAGTTATTTGGGGTTGAAACGCAAGTATTTCGCAATACAGAACTTTCCTATAACGACTCAATGGCAAAGTGGGCCGATAAACACGGATTTAAAGGAATACTTGCCGAAGGTTGGGACCCAATTCTTGAGTGGCGCAGTCCTAATTTCGTTTATCGTCCGGCTGGAACAGAGAAAATCGCGTTATTATTGAAAAACTATCGCTTGAGTGATGATATTGCCTTTCGATTTAGTGACAAGAATTGGCCCGACTGGCCTCTGTCGGCAGACACATATAATGACTGGGTAAATACTTCGGCGACAGATAAGTCGATTGTTAATCTGTTTATGGACTACGAAACATTCGGTGAACATCAGTGGGAAGATACTGGAATATTTAGTTTTTACGAGTCGTTTATCAACAAATGGCTGGAAAACCCTGACAACACTTGCTATACAGTATCTGGGGCGATTGACGCGTTTGAACCTGTTAGCGAGATAAGTATGCCGAAAACTGTTACATGGGCCGACACAGAGCGCGATTTAACTGCGTGGCTTGGCAATAGTATGCAACAAGAGGCTTTACGTTATATTTACTCATTAGAGGACGATATAATGCGCACTAATGACCAAAGTCTAATCGACGATTGGAGTAAATTGCAAACATCTGATCACGTGTATTATATGTGCACGAAATGGTCTAATGACGGTGATGTTCACGCCTACTTTAGCCCATATGAGTCCCCCTATGATGCCTTTTTGTATTATATTAATGTAGTTCGAGACTTACGTTGGAGACTCCATCATTATCATAAAACAGGAGGCCTTAATGGCTAGACCTATTGTACTAAGTAATGGCGAGTTACATGTTGGTTTAAACGGTTTTGGTACGGTTCACGACTTTTATTTCCCCTATGTTGGTTTTGAGAATCACTCTGCTGGTGGCAATCTTCGTCATAAAGTCGGCGTCTGGATAGACGGAGACCTCAGTTGGATTGATGATCCCAAAAACCCACCAAATGAGTGGACTTTTAAATTCCGATATCCGCACAGTGCTTTAATCGGTCATACTATAGCTAAAAATGATCGTATGGGTATTATTTTGGAGTTCGATGACTTCGTTGATGCTCATATGAGCGTATTTATTCGAAATATTCATATTGTAAACTTGCGTGGACAAGATCGTGAAGTTCGACTATTCATGCATCAAGCATTTGTGATTGGCGACTCTCGAAGCAATACCGACACTGCACAGTATTTACCCGATAATGACGCCATACTTCACTATCGTGGACGAAGGGCCTTTATTATATCTGGTAATTACAATAATATGCCTTTTGACCAGTATACAGTTGGATTATTTGGCATCGAAGGAAAAGAAGGTACATATTGCGACGCTATTGATGGTGAGCTTGGTATGAACAATGTGGAACACGGCAGGGTTGACTCCACTATCAGATTTAAAGTTAATATTGATGCAAACAGCTCACAAAGGGTTCATTATTGGATTGCGGCTGGAACTTCAACGCGTGAAGCTTTATATATTCATAAACAAATTCAAGACGAAGGTGCTATGTATCATATGCAGCGGACTGCCGACTGGTGGCATGAATGGCTGAAACCAACATATGCAATTATTGATAAGATCGAACCAGAATATCGTACGACATTCTTGCAAAGTATGATGATACTTAAGTCACAAATTGACAAACGTGGTGCAATTATTGCCAGCACTGACACCTCAATGCTAAATTATTCGCGTGACGCCTATGGGTATAGTTGGCCACGAGACGGTGCGTATGCATTATGGCCATTAATTCGTATGGGCTACACCGACGAAGTCTATCGTTTTTTCGAGTTTACCAAGAGAGGTCTTCACTCTGATGGTTATATGATGCATAAATATCGTGCCGACGGTGCACTTGGTAGCAGTTGGCATTCATATGTTCACGACGGCATTATCGCTCCGCCAATTCAAGAAGACGAAACTGCCTTACCGTTATTTGTATTTGCTCAATATTACCAGATGCATCCTGAACCGAGTTTATTAAAAGAGTTCTACAAATCAATGGTAGTTCCGATGGCTGACTTTATGGCGAGCTATGTTGATACAGCAACTGGGCTGCCTAGACCAAGTTATGATTTATGGGAACAAACTTTCCAAATTAGTACTTATACTACTTCGGTGACATACGCCGCCTTACTTGCTGCTTCTGATCTAGCGTCTGCCGCTAATGACCCTAATAACGCCGTTAAATGGCGTTCGGCCGCGCTAGATATACAAGTGGCTGCTCATAAATACCTATATAATAATAATCGAAAAGTTTTTTACAGAGGTGTTTGGGTACAAGGCGGAAAAGTTATTTATGATGACGTCGTTGATTGTTCTAGTGTCTTCGGCGTATATATATTTGGTCTATTTGCCACTGATAGTGAAGAAATTTTATCATCAATCAACACCATCGAACAATTATTTGGAATAAATGACGGCAAAATAGGATTACCTCGATATGAGAATGACGAATATCGACGTGCCCATCCAGAAACTACTGGTAATTATTGGTTTATTACATCCTTATGGCTAGCTCAATACTATATCGACACTCGCTGTACTGATAAAGCATTAAATATATTAAATTGGGTTAAAAGTCACGCAATGGATAGCGGCGTTATGGGTGAACAATTAGACCCAATAACTAATGAAATTATTTCACCTGCCCCACTTACTTGGACACACGCCGAGTATATTTCGACTCTACTTGATTTAATTGCCAAAGATAATAAGCCAGTCTAATCATGATTCCAAATAATTACTTCAATCGAATATTTAAAAAAGTAATATTGCGCTTAAAGAATAGGAATCTTAAACGTGTTATTGGTAAATTCGCAGAAAAGTCTGGTCTAATATATTTCGGATATGTTGACCAACACTCAGATGATCACAAAGTTGTACGAGGATTAACCGTATCTTCGACACATCAAGATGATCACTATAGTTTGGGGTCTGTCGGTGGGTATAACGTAACAATTGTCAGTAGAAGTGATTATGTTTGGCAACCCGATGCTTCATCGAAATTATATAATTGGTTGATTATTTCAATTGATTTGCATACTGAAAAACCAATACCACATTTCTTTATAGGTGCTAAAAATCATGACCTGCGACAGTTTGACGCGTTATTTTCTACTTTTCCGAATATGAAAGAACTAGATCTAGGGACTTTTGAAAAATATGACCAAGAATTTACTAGTCGTTTTTCTATATATGGAAGACCAGCGAAATCTAACGATATTCAACGAATAATTACGGCTGAAGTTGCAAAGGTGCTTGGAGTACATTTTTGGCCCTTTTCAGCCGAACAACACGACAACGTATTATATCTGTACTCAACAAATTTGAAAATTAACTCTAGCCTATTAGAGACCATATTAGAAAATGGCCTGTGGTTAGCAGGCCATTTAGATTCACAGGTTGAGACTACTCTCAACCAAGATTGATTATCGTTTTTTCTGTTTTACTTCGTTGCGTCCAAGGCTTTTCTTGGTTTCAACATAAAGTGCATGGGTGCGAACGATAGGATCATATTTTTTTAATGATATTTTTTCAGTAGAATTTTGAGTATTTTTGGTCGTATAATATGTACGGTGACCGCTTAATTCACTCACTAAACCAACTAATTTGCGCTTTGTATTCTTTTTTGCCATGTGATTCCTTACAATTTGTATAAACTATTAGAGGTGATTATATCAAAAATAATCACTTACTACAAGAGCTCATCTGTAGTTATTAAAATTTATTGGAAAGTCAAAATCATGAGATTGCATCAAATGCATGACATTTTGTAGGTCGTCTTTACTATTACCTACAACACGAACTGCGTCACCTTGAATCTGTGGCTTAATCTTGGGAAATTCTTCTCTAATAAGTTTAGTAATTTGCTTTGCCTTATCCTGATCTAGCCCAGCGATAAAAGGCACTTCTTTGGTAGCTTTGAGATTACTAATCACAACAGTCTTACTAAGGTCTAGTGTTTTACTACTTTGTTCGCGTGACGCTAGTTTTTTACGAATAATATCAATAATGCTGTCTATTTGCCATTCGTTGGCACCGATAATCTTGAACCCAGTTTTATCACCTAGCCAGTCAATCTCAGCCGGTGTGCCCTTGAAATCATAACGATTACTAATTTCTTTTTGTGTTAATGCAAATACATTATTCATTTCTGCTTTGTCATATTCGGATACTATATCGAAACTATAAGTTGCCATATGCTTATTATAACAAACAACCGCGTTAATTGCGGTTGTAGTAAACGTTTGGAGCCGTGATCGGGAGTTGAACCCGAGACCTCATCCTTACCATGGATGCGCTCTACCAACTGAGCTATCACGGCACTTGAGATATTGTAGCAAATACCAAATTAAATAACCACAACCTTACGGCGTGGTTATTTAATTTGGTGCTGGAAGTAGGACTCGAACCTACGAAGCCGAAAGGCGGGAGATTTACAGTCTCCTGTGATTGCCACTACACGATTCCAGCGTACTTGTAATTTGGAGCCGCCTTTCGGACTCGAACCGAAGACCTGCTGTTTACAAAACAGCTGCTCTAGCCAACTGAGCTAAGGCGGCAAAAGTACAGATATAAGTGTACAAAATATTAGTGTTTATTGCAAGAAAGAGGTTAATAATTTCAAGGTTTATCCCGAGAGTCAGATTCTCGGGCATGACCGTTTGCACTAGTCGTTGTGTTCATAGAGAACGATGGATGGTTGACTGTTGGACTCGAGCTCGAGCCAGAACCTACTTCCAGACGATGAAGCCTTTATGGATGAAAGATTATCCCTCCACAGTGGCGCATCGCTGCAGTTCGCGGCAAAGACGACGAATTCCAACTCCATCTCTGCAGACTCGTCGTTTAACCTGACTGAGCAGTTGCTGACATCGATGTTGGAGCCCACTCCGTCAATACGTGCACTGACGATGCCCTTGGTCCCGGTATTGATGATGTGCGCAACTTCCCGAAGGAAGTCTACAAGTTCATCATCTCTTACCGGCAGGGGTGGCAAAACGAACAAACGCTTTAGCTTGCCGGACATAATACATCCCTCCCTTCGTTTGAGATTGAGCTATCTGACAGCTCATTAGACCTTAAGCCTTCACACCCCCTGTGACTCGCGTTTGGAAAAGATAATATAATTATCTAATATTAATTAGTAAAAAGCAATGGTTTTATGTCATTTATGGATAAATTCAAGGGTCAATCCCCGAGAGTCAGATTCTCGGGGTTGACGGTTACGCAGTGGCTCAGGCCGCCAGGACGATAGTGGCACCTTCGGCAACGATCTTGTAGCTGCGGCGCTTCCTCCTACCAAGCACATCGACTGTTTCGAAGTGTGTGCATGGCAACACGATGATCGGGTCGCCGTCAGCGTCGGCTAGGACGTATTCGGCACAATGACCACTTTCACTGAATCGCCAGTAGATGTCGAACACTCCCACACTTCGCTCCATCGGACCGGTGTGGCCGATGTCATCGAAGCGTGCTGTCCAGCCCGTGAATACGTTGCCGTTCTGTGCCGACTCGGCTTTCGCGAGGCTGATAGCGCTACTGATGCGGAAAAGCATCACAACCATTCGCTTCAGCTTCTTGAACGAGCAGAGCGCTTCTGCGTCCGTCATATTCCTAGCCCCCTTCGTTGGTTACATTACAGGTCATCTGACGACCTTATGGCTGAATCAACAAGTTAATAAGCGCCGAAGCGACATATACATTTGGCGAGCCTGGAATACTGATATTATCAAACACAAAAGTCAACAATGCAAGCGTATGAATGATGTTTTTACTCAGATTCTTATAATTAGTATCAAAAGATAATTAAATTGCGCTATATGTGGTGTAAAAGCTTCAAAATCGCCAATGTTTACATTACAACACGTCGGGGTTGACGTATGCGCCTTGGCTGACCTTGAGGAATAATCATTTTGGCTGCTTTTTCGCGTAGATTAATAGCGAGATCCGTTTGACCTGTACGTTCATAGGCATCAGCTAGAATATTTAGTGTTTGTGGAATTGGGTCTAATTCAACAGCTTTTTCGAGTGATTCAATCATTTTTTTATCATGACCAAGCTTTTCCTGGACCTTAGCATAAGCAATGTGACGTGAAGCTAACTCGCCGTCGATAGCCAGTGCTTGTTCAAAAGCTAGGGCTGCTTTGTCGTAATTCTTGGTTTCATAATAGATAAGTCCAACATTATGTAAACTACTGGCACTAGGCTCTAGTGATTGGGCAATCTCAAAACATTCGATAGCATCAGGAAGTGATCTTTGTTTCGCATATAGTATACCCAACCTGTTATAAGCACTAGCGTTGCGCTCATCAATACGCAATATAGTAAGCAATGCCTTCTCGGCTCGAAGGTACCGATTAGTAACAATTGACTCTTGGGCAATAGTCCAAAGTTGATCAAGTTTTTCTGATAACCTAATTGATAGATCGGCAGTAACTTCGTTTACTGTCTGAGGCTGGTAAATAACCCAGGCACCAAGTAACATAACTAGTAAAAGTCCTAACATATCTGTACTCCATTATAGCAGATTTTAAAGTCTAAATTACCATTTGAGCCAAGCATAAACGAATATTTCCATTCGCCTCAATACGTTGGTATGTTTTTAATAACTTATCAATATGACTAATAGTTTCGGGTTGCGGGTTGGTTATGATGGTTTTTTTAAGTATTTTTGATGCATCCAATATTAACTGCAGAGCCAAAGCGCGGTCGTCTTTGTACTTTTGTGCTAATAACAGCTTTTGGTATAAATTGCCTTGAAGAAGTTCGCGAGCATCTCGCATCATAACACTTCTATTTTCAAAGTATTCATCATTTTTCGATAGGCTGGTTAATTCAGCCGGAAGCCCTTCGGCCATAAACAGTAGTTGCGCACGTTTTTTGTCATCGTCAATACCTAATAAATCAAGTAACTGATTGGATTGGCCAACTGTAATTGGCTGCATATCAAGTCGCTCGGCGCGAGAGATGATTGTTGGCAACAGCTTCGATAGCGAATGTGACACAAGTATGAAATATACACCGTCGTTTGGTTCTTCGAGAAGTTTCAAAAACGCATTTTGAGCCTGATGGGTCATTCGTTCAGCGTANTCAATTATNATAATTCGATCAACAGTAGTTTTAGTTCTAACCTCATCNTATAAACGNCGCATACTATCGACCGCAATTGAGCCTTTATCTATATCTATTTTTTCGTCTTTTTCAGGTAATACAATAATCGGCTTGACGTTGCGAAGTTGAGCAATGTAACTAGCTATCGTGCTGAGTCCAACTCTACTTTCACCTGTTATTAGAAGTGATTGTGGTAAGTTATTCGTAATAGCAACAAATAACACTTCACTAGCTGGATTCATAATCGGTTTAGTAGCGTTTGTCATAGTTTGATTTTAGGAAAATAATCAATAAAGTCCTGCGGGATTGGAGCTAAAAATAATTTGCGATCTCCATTGGGAATAGTAATTTCTAAACTAAATGCATGTAGGTAAAGACGGTCTGCGGCCTTGCCGTATATCTTGTCGCCCAAGATTGGCGTATTTATGTATTTCATGTGGACGCGCAATTGATGTGTACGACCGGTTTGAGGTTGTAGTTTGACCATTGCGTATTTTTCATCTGATGCAACGACTTCATACCTTGTTGTGGCTGACTTGCCATTACTGCCGACTCTAAAAGTGCTTGGAGCCGATGGATTGCGCTCTATCGGCAAATCTATGTTGGCTTTGGCTAGTTTTGGTATGCCGGCAAGGATGGCATAATAGGTTTTCTTTACTTTTCTATCTGAAAATTGTTTTTGTAACAAAACGGCGGTTTCGGCGTTTCTAGCACCAATCATTACACCGCTGGTGTCGCGATCAAGTCGATGAATAATACCTGGACGATTAGATTCGAGATTATAAGTGGTATAACGTCTAAAAAACTCTGCGGCTGTAAATTCATCATTCAATGCACCTTTGGCATGAGATAAGATACCACTTGGTTTGTTGATGACGACAATATTATCATCGATATATATGATTGGGATTTCATTATCGCTAAAATCGGGCAAATCAGGAGTATTAATGGAGATTCGATCAACGTCAATAATATCGTGTTTTGGCGAAGTTATGACTTTGCCGTTGACACTAACATGGCCAGCTTTAATATGTTTCTGCCAAGTACTTCGTGATGTCTCGGGGTAACGTAGCGCAAGCTCGCTATCTAGGCGTTTTTTGTCAGATACAACCTCAAATAAATAGACATCTTTGCCTTTAAACGGCATTGCATATGTCGTAACACTATCACGTGGATTTTTGACCAACTCACCTGTTACGTTGCTTTTTTTGGTTCGGATCTGAGCCATAACGTATTCAATATCGTCGTCGGCTGTGTCATCAAATAATATATACAATTGTTGTTTATTAAAACGAAACGAGACTAAGGTGTTAATTGGGTTAGGATTTGACATCTTGACCATTTCAACATGGCGAGGGACATTTTCATCACCTGCCATCTCGTAACGGCGTAGGACGTCTAGTATGTCGCGACTTGATACTTTTACCACAGTTAAGCCTTTGGTCGCAGACCGACGGCCTGTTGAGCCCGTAGAAGTGTTGCGTTGGCAACAGTAGCCATATCTCGTTCAGACTGTGCTAATTTTGCCAAAATAGCATCATCGTCAACTTTTGATAGTTTATTTTGGAAATCTGTAAGAAACTTCTCTACTTCACCTGCCACAATTGCCTTGAA
>JGI24145J26757_10000362_pt1 | contig 21304 bp, 21 predicted proteins | sample BarGraIncu01122A_FD_26757 | JGI IMG/M metagenome (IMG submission 26757) | reverse complement strand
TAGCGCAAAGGTTACCCCTTATGCGCACCAGCCATATCGCTATTATCACTCATTTTATTTTATAACACAAGTATTTAGGCGTTTTTAAAGTGCTTGTACTAGTAATTTTAATGAAACTATGCTTAAATAATAACGTTCAGAAGCACACGCGTATAAAGGCAAAAGGCGGGCGCTTACCTCTTAAGGGTAAACTCTCTTCTTCGCAAAAATCGCAGAAGCGGTCGATCTGACGATAATATGAAATGAAAAGAAGAAAAGAGTACCTAATTATATGGCACAGCAAAATCTATTCATCGGTAGCCTAGCTTACGCTACTACTGACGACACATTAAAAGCTCATTTTGAGCAAATTGGTGAAGTTACAAGTGCACGCGTTATCACTGACCGTGATAGCGGACGTTCAAAAGGCTTCGGCTTTGTTGAAATGGCTAATGAAGCCGACAACCAAAAAGCTGTTGATCAGCTTGATGGCAAAGAACTTGATGGACGCGCAATCAGCGTCGGTCTAGCTCGTCCAAAGGAAGATCGACCTCGTCGTGACTTCGGCGGCGGCGGTGACCGCGGTGGAAGCAGCAACAGCGGTGGCGGTTCATTCCGTCAGCGTAGCTGGTAGTTTACTACCCGAAATCAAAAATACCTCGTCTTAATCGACGAGGTATTTTTTTGTTCAAAAAAATAATTAACTAGCAAAATAGACAGCAGCGAATATTACAGCCATGCCCATAATCGTAGAAATCGTTGTCCATATGGCTGGATGGCGATGATGACTTTCTGGTATTAAATCACTGGCACTAATATACAGGAATAGGCCGATAAAAACTGACAGTAGCAATCCTAAGGTAGACTTTGAAACTGTCAAAAAATACGTTGCAGCAACTCCTGCGGCTGGGGCTAGTGCATCTGCCGCTAACCATTTAAGTGCAGTTTTTCTAGCGCCTTTATTTTTGATTATCATGCCAACTGTATTGATACCGTCAGAAAAATCATGAGTAAGCACTGCGACCGCAACAACCCAACCAATTGCAGGAGAAATCTTGAATGCCAGTCCAATTCCAAATCCGTCCAAGAAGCTATGTAGAACTAATGCTAAGGCACCGAGTTTGCCTTGATGAGACTGTTTATCACAATCGTCTTCGTTGTGTTTGTGTAGAGAAAAAAGTCTATCAATTAGCATGTATACAGAAAAGCCCGCAGCAATTAATATTGTCACAATCTGCAGACTATAGGTTCCCTTTGTCAATTCAATTGACTCTGGAAGCAAATCGAACAAGGCAACACCCAACACGGCCCCGGCAGAAAAACCTAAAATTAGATGCAATTTATCTTTGAATTTTATTGCGAATAGCCCACCCAAGGTAGTGCTGATTATTGTGGCTAAAATAATTAATAAAACGATCATCAGTTATTTTATTTCCGGGAATAAATCAGGTCTTTTTCGATAATATTCAACCCACTTATCGTCACCTGCAAGCTCAAGAGTTTCGACATAAGTTCCTTCTGAAAAACCACCTTTTTTATCATATGTTTTTTGCTGAGTTGTCTTCACTTCGTCCTCAGATATACCATAAAGTCCCATCAAGTCATCAAGTACTTGCCTAATATCGGCAATCTCGTCAGTAATGTCACTAATAGGGTCCGAAATCTGTATTTCCTGCACTTCCTCAATAATCTTACGGACCAATTGACTCTTATGCTCATCTGGAGTTAGTTTTTGATATTTTGCCTTTTGGCCAATAGACGAATAAATATTTCGTAGATTATCACGAACTAGCTTATCTAATTTAAACTTAGGCATTAATTTATTCCCAACATCTTTATCAACTTATTTTCATCGATAACTTCTATGCCGTAATCCTTTGCCTTTGTCAGTTTGCTAGCGCCAACTTTTTCACCAATAACCAAATATGTCGTGTCTCGAGCAATTGCGGTCTGAAATGTTCCGCCAAGGAAACGAATCTTTTCAGCAGCTTCATCACGCGACAGACCCTTTAACGTACCGGTGATAACAAAGTTCTGACCTAGTAATTTTCCAGATTTCTTTTCGTAGATGGGTTTTACGCCAACATTTTTGAATTTTTCAAGTAGGGCTTCGTTGTCAGGGTCGGAAAACCACGCCATAATACTCTCAGCCACGACCTTGCCCACGCCATCGACTGCCTGTAGCTGATCGATAGAGGCGCATTGTAGCGCAGTTGCAGAACCGAACGCGTTGACTAAATCTATCGCCGTTTGCGTACCTACGTGACGAATGCCTAACCCATAAACAAAACGTTCTAGTGGAGGTGTTTTTTTATTAGCAATGGCCGCAATCAACTTCGTTGCAGAAATTTCGGCAAATCTATCAATTTTTAATAGCTGTTCTTTGGTAATGGTATAGATATCGGCTAAATCCTTGACCAATCCTGCGTCGACCAACGCGAACACGTTCTTCTCACCTAAAGTATCAACGTCGAGCGCGCCCTTACTGGCAAAATGCCCCAATGCAAGTTTAAGCAATAAATCACCTGTGGCACCCTTAACTCGATAAACTACCTCGCCTTCTGGACGATCAAACTCAAGTTCCGGATACTGAACCGCGAGTGCTTTTTTGAAATCGAAAGCCTTGGCGTCCTTAGGTCTTAGTTCTACCACTACACCCTGTACTTGTGGAATAATATCACCCGCTTTGAAAATAATCACCGTGTCGCCTACCCGAATGTCTAGCCGAGCAATTTCATCTGCATTATGCAGACTAGCGTGCCTAACGGTCGTGCCGGCTACAACGGTCGGATCAAACACGGCAACTGGCGTAGCGGCACCCGTACGACCGATGCTAATGACAATATCGCGTACAATGGTCGTAGCCTGTTCAGGTGCGTATTTATAAGCTACCGCAGCACGAGGTTGCTTGCCTACAACTCCTAATTTTGCAAACTGAGGGCGATCATTTACTTTAATAACCAATCCATCAGTATTAAATGACAAGTCATGACGCTTTTTATCCCAATTATCAATAAATTTCATAACATCATCTACACTGCAAAATATACTTGCCTGTTGATTACGGGTAATACCAAGCGCACTCAGGGCAGTATATGCGAACATATTAGTTGAAATATCGTTGGGATTGTCACGTAATAAATCATAAGCTCTAAAATGCAGTGGGCGCTGAGAGACTAATTCAGGATCAAGCTGACGAATCGTACCAGCAGCCAAGTTGCGGGGATTTGCGAATTCTGGTTCACCTGCTGTAAGGCGTTTTTTGTTAAGTTCTAAAAAGTCTTTTTTTAACATGACAATTTCGCCACGAATTTCCGTACGACCAACTAGAAATTGCTCGTAGCCGACACTCTTTCGCAACCGAAGCGGAATGTTTTTAATCGTCCTTATATTCTCAGTTACATCCTCGCCTATAAAACTATCGCCACGTGTTACCGCCTGAACAAGTAGGCCGTCCTGATAAATTAACGCGCAGGCTAATCCATCCATCTTGATATCAGCGAAAAATTCATGTTTAGAGTCAGGCAAAAGTTTGTCAGTTCGCTTGACCCAAGCCTCGACATCGCTACGATCAAAAACATCATTCAAGCTAAGCATTCTTGAACTATGTTTGACCTTTTTAAAACCACCAAGTAGCTCACTGCCCACTCGTTGAGTCGGACTATCCGGCGTCACAAGCTCGGGATACTCCGCTTCTATTTTTTTAAGCTCGGAAAATAAACTATCATACACAGCGTCACTTACTGAAGGTTTATCCAAGACATGATACTCGTAACTATAGGCTGCAAGCAACTCGCGCAGTTCTTGAGCGCGCCTATTAGGCTGGATCAGCGTCATCAGCGACTACCTTGCGATATAATAGATACACATAGCTAGATATCCAAACAATAGTTACTGAAGTTAGAACAAGCAGAACAAATGGGACTGTCGGCACCCAAGCGATAGCAGCCCACATGCCTTTGAACCATGCGTCAAGTATAATTATCGGAATCATAATTATTGCCCAAACTAGCGCCGTTACCGCAATCATCCAAAGTAGACGTAACAAAATCCGTAATCGGCGGCCAATTACTATATCGCCAGCAGTTTTTAAAGCCTTAAATGGATACATACCTGGCAACGTCACGATGACTAGTGCAAAAAAAGTACTGGTCGTCCAATACAGTGATAGCACCGATAAAAGTCCGGCTGCTATCCAAAACAGCATCGCTTCCACTCCGCCTGCTAGAAGTCCAGTAGCCGAAGCCGCAGAATAACCGATTAACGCTAATGCCAGCGGCAGTAATTGAATAATAAATACAAGTGCGACGATAAAGGTCGAAATAATTGGCGAACCGGCGTTATATAAACCATCGCGTACCTTAACCTTATGACCAGCTAAAATATTTCGAAGTAACCAAATACTTGTCATCCATGTTAGTAACGTGATGAGGCCAGCATAGACCTGTTGTACTTCTGTTAAATTTTGCGAAATTCCGCCAGTCGCTGAAGATATAAACAATAATCCAGCTTTTCCAATTTCTCCCAGGCCACCACTGAATAAACTTCCGCTAGTTGCGTTCAACGTATCCCTTAAGGTCGTATAGTTATCCTGCGAGGCGATACCTACCATCAACCAAGTAATTATTGCCGACAAAAGCGCTAACAAGGCAAATGTCTTACGATGAGTCCAAATTGTCTTGATCACATATTTCGTAAATGAAATATAACCAGGAAGTTCAAGTGAGCGAGCATAGTCACGACGACGCGTGCGGCGAAAACTACGGTGCGGACGCCGATTCAAGAATGATGTCATTTTGTTTTGTATTTTAATTAGCGGATTTTTTATTTCAATCTTTGACTTAACTTTTGTAGTTTTTTTATTTTTAACCATAACTAAAATTTACCCTCATTATTACGTAATCTTGCAATACGCTCCTGTAGCGGTGGATGGGTGCTGAATAATTTGTTCATAAAGCCAGGCTTTAAGGGATTGGTGATAAAAAGATGAGCCGAAGTTGAACTTTGACGCTTCATTGGTCGGCCAAGTTTTAATAATTTTTCCAAAGCTGAAGCTAGCGACTCGGGATTTCGGGTTGTCATGGCACTCGTTGCATCGGCAAGATATTCACGTTGACGACTAATCGCCATCTGAATTATTGCTGCAATAATTGGCGCCAAAATGATAACTATTATTCCAATAATCATTCCGATAGGAGAATTATCGTTATTGTTGCGCCTATCTCCAAAGATGAACATACGTAGTACTATATCCGTAAGTAGCCCGATGGCGCTAACAAGGCCAAAGGTAATCATGCTAACACGAATGTCATAATTTTGTACATGCCCCATTTCATGAGCCATAACCGCCTCTAACTCATTGTCGTCCATAATGTCTATTAACCCGCTGGTTACTGCCACAATTGCATGCCTTGGGTCTCGTCCAGTAGCAAAGGCGTTAGGCGCAGGGTCATCTATGATATAGACTTTTGGCATCTGTATGCCGGTCGTTATTGCCAGGTTTTCAACGATTCGATAAAACCTAGGATTATCACGTTTCTCAATCTGTTTTGCACCCGTCATTGCTATAGTTAAGTTAGTTGCGATAAAATATTGCAATATTGCATACATAGCAGCACCAGCGATCACAAAATAAGTGATGCTCGTATTGCCGTAATAATAGCTAACCGCCCAACCAATAGCACCAATAAGACCGATAAACATGGCCATTATCAGTACAGTGTTGCGTTTATTAGCGGCAATTGCTTTATACATTTATTTTACTACTGACTTTTTAGAATTTTACGTCGACAGGTTTTTCGGCTTGTTTTTGTTCGGCTTCATCAAGTTCGAAAAATTCACGACTCTTGAATCCAAACATATTGGCAACAATATTATTTGGGAAAACCTGAACCTTTGTATTCAAATTACGTACCCCACCATTATAGAATCGGCGCGATGCTTGAATTTTGTCTTCGGTGTCAACAAGTTCTTGTTGTAGCTCAACAAAATTCTGACTTGCCTTTAAATCAGGATAAGCCTCGGCGACAGCGAATAGGCTCTTCAAGGCACCCTCGAACTGATTTTCGGCAGCAGCCGTCTCTTTAACGCCTTTGGCGTTCAAGGCATTAGCACGAGCCTCTGTGACTGCAGTAAACACACCACTTTCATGTTTCGCATAACCCTTAACAGTCTCGACAAGATTTGGAATCAAATCCAAGCGTCGTTTTAGTTGAACCGTAATATCACTCCACGCTTCGTCAACACGGACCCTAAGTGTTATAAGCCCGTTGTATACCATCCACAAAAAAAGTGCGGCTAATATTATAATTCCTAAAATAATCCAAACGAATACATCCATAATTTTCCTCCTTAAGATTACCTATATACACATTCATTATAGCAAACATATTAAACTAAAATAAGATTAAATATAAGAAAATTACTTATCAAACTTTATAAAGTATTCTTTTGGTTTTGACTCTTTCTTTACCAAGCTGTACCAGTCAGGCATTATTTCTGAAAGCCTTTTTACGACTTTGTCATCAACACATAAGGGATCAACTATTCTTGATTTACAGAATACCTTCCCGTCATAATCATTTGGATTATTTTTGTAACCGATTTTGTTATTTAATCTGTCGAACAATAAACTCAGCTGAGAATCGTTTTTAATGTGAGGTTTTATTTTATCCAGTACTTGTTTATCTGTTGTATACAAGTCATCCATAGAAATATACTTTTTTTGTAGTGAATATTTTAGATATTCACCGATGGCAAAAAACATAACGGCAGATTCGAGTCCTGAATAATATTTAGTATTTATATGTAAAAATAATTCTGCATATTTTCTAGCACTGCCTACGTCAGAAAAAACCCAATTACTATCTTTAACAATCAGATTATCGATAAAATAATCGGCACCATCAATCTCTTTAAATACTATCGAATCACGAAGTGAATAATCAATCCTATCCGCACATAAATCTGGCAAATCTCTTTCTTTTAACAAAAAGTTTTTATCATCTAAAATATATTCAAAATCATAACCATATCTTTTTATTATCTCTGGTAATTCAGATTTTCTGACAAAAGAATCGAATATATTATCTTGGTGGTTATGTTCTTTTTCTGAACCAGATTCTAATACATAATCTATACAGTGCGAAAAAGCAGAATGAGATACATCGTGAATTAAACCGGAAATTTGCTCTTCGATAGGCGCTCCGAATTTTTTTAACAATAAATAAACACCCACCGAATGATCAAATCGAGATCGATTCGAACCAGGTATAAACGGCTCGAGATAACCGGCTTGATCAATATATTTTAGCCTTTGAATTGGATTTGAGTTTATCAACTCGATTATTATAGGTTCAGTTATTACGACTTCGCCATACATTCTATCAATATATTTCATGCTTATCTGATTATAGACCCTATACTTTGATAATAAAAATAGTCCTGATCAAGGACTATTTTATTTGGTGCGCAGAGCGGGATTTGAACCCGCAAGGCCGTGAGGCCAAGAGATTTTAAGTCTCTCGTGTATACCGTTCCACCATCCGCGCAAATTGTTTCTGGAGGCACGTATGGGAGTCGAACCCATTTATGAGCTTTTGCAGAGCTCCACGTAACCGTTCCGTCAACGCGCCATCTGCGCATTATTATAGCAGAGATATAATAGAACTCTACCGTTAATTATACTATTTAAATTTTGATAACAGATTTAAAAGATTTAATTTCGAGGTGGCGCCGACGGTTGAATCCACTATCTGGCCATTCTTATAAACCAAGAAAGTCGGCAGGCTAGTAACGCCTAATTCTTGGACTTGATCCATTTCGACAGAGGCGTCCAATTTTACAATCTCAACCCAATCCTTAATATCTTCCTGCAAAGACTCAAGTACTGGCTCCATACTGCGACATGGAGGACACCATGGGGCCCAAATATCTAACATTACTAATTTCTCTGAATCTAAAACGTCTTGCTTAAATGTACTTTTAGTGGTTGCTTTCATGGATATCCTTTGTGTTATTAATCGTTAATGTAATAATAACAATTATCGTTGACATACGCAACATATAGCGCCTATACTTAAAAACACACGCGATATGTAGCGTACGAAGCAAAAAACTAAACACAAAATGTATGGGATGGAGAGTGTGAAATGACCGAAATTGATCAATCGATATTAGATTTAGATATGGCCGATAAACTTGCCGAGATACACCGGATTGGATGCGAAGTACCAATACCACCCGCCAAACTAGCCGAACCGAAATTAAGTGAAAATGCCTGGTATATTGGCAAAACCCGCTATGCTAGACGCGATAAAACAGGAAACCCAATTGAAACTCCCAGAGAATTGTTCTGGCGCGTAGCCTATAACATAGCTACGGCGGATCGTTTGTATGGTGGTAGCGAAAAGACTCACCTCGCAACCGCTGCCAAATTCTACCGACTGATGTCAACCAGTCGTTTCCTTCCTGGTACGCCTACCCTACTTAATGCTGCCAAGCCTAAACAACAACTTTCTTCATGTTTTGTCTTACCAGTCCCCGATGACCTAAAGGGTATCTTGGAATCAGCTACCGACATGGCATTAATCCACAAATCTGGTGGTGGAACAGGTTTCTCTTTCTCACGGCTTCGTCCAAAAAATGACATTCTATCAACGTCTGGCGGATCGACAACTGGCCCAGTCTCGTTTATGCAGATGTATAACGACATCACTTCATCAATCCGACAAGGTGGCGTCAGACGCGGCGCTAACATGGGAATTTTGCATTATAATCACCCAGATATCTTGCTTTTTGCAATTTATAAACTTGATGAGTTTTCGCTAACTAATTTCAATATTTCAGTCACTACGACAAAGGGGTTTTTTGATCAAATTACTATTGATAAGAAATTACTTAGTGACGACTATGAAAAAGGATTTGATTTTGATGCACTAATAGCCGAGGTTCGTGAAGCTCATCAAACTCGTGACCTGGATCTAAAATTAGTCCGACTTGATTCTGCTGTATCTAAACTTAGTGAGTGGTGTAAAGAAGAAACTGTTGGTTATGGCTACCCTCTAATCAACCCTCGTAATAACGAAGTTATGGGAAGATTGAATGCTAAAAAAGTTTTCGACCTAATTACACGTTTTGCGTGGCAGTATGGCGATCCTGGAATGATCTTTATTGATAAAATAAATAATTCTCGTGCCAACCCCACACCTCAACTTGGTCAAATCGAAGCAACTAATCCTTGCGGGGAACAACCGCTGCTGCCATATGACGCCTGTACGTTAGGCAGTATTAATTTAGCTCTATATGTTGATGGTAATGACTTTGACTGGGAAGCATTACGCCAAGATATTCATGAGTCAATCCATTTCTTGGATAACGTTCTTGATATGAACGAGTATCCAATTGATAAAGTTCGCGACATGGTGCGCCAAATTCGACGAATTGGGTTCGGCATAATGGGTTTTGCTGATGCACTCTTATCTATGAACATTGGCTACAACACCGAAAAGGGCGTCAAAATGGCCGAAACAGTGATGCAGTTTATTCAAAAAGAGTCTGACATTGCTTCCGTAAAACTAGCTGAAACCCGAGGCGTTTTCCCTGCATACAAAGGTTCGATATATGATAAACCGGGTGAAATTAGCCCACGAAATGGGGCTAGGACAACCATCGCACCTACCGGCACTATTGCAATGCTGGCCGACACTTCAAGTGGTTGTGAGCCATTATTCGCCCTAACTTATTCCAAAAATACCATTGAGGGCAAGCGAATGTTCCAGACCAGCCCGTATTTTGTTGCCGCTCTCAAAAAACAAGGTTTATATTCGGAAGAATTACTTGAAAAGATTCAGGCCAATGGTGGATCAATTCAAAACCTTACTTCAATTCCAGAAAGTATAAGAAAAACATTTGTAGTGGCCGGCGATATTAGTCCACAATGGCATTTAAAAATTCAAGCCGCTTTCCAAAAATACGTTGATAATGCTATCTCTAAAACAATTAACTTCCCGAATACTGCCAACATTGAAGACGTCAGAAATGCATATTTAATGGCGCACGAGATTGGCTGTCGTGGAATTACAATCTATCGCGATGGTAGCCGTGAAAAACAAGTGCTGGAAGTTAAAAAGGAATCCTCTTACTACGACAAGCTTGATAGTTCTATTAAAACAAAAGCTCATGAAATAGCACCAAATTTGATTATGAGCCTAAAGCCACGACCAAATGTATTGAATGGACGCACTCATCGAATTGCAACACCACTTGGTCGAGCATTCATATCTATCAATGAAGACGACGACGGAAATATATTTGAATTATTCATCAATGTTGGACGCGCTGGCTCGGATATAACAGCCGACGCCGAAGCTATTGGAAGACTGATATCACTTGCCTTCCGTATTCCGTCTGAATATTCATCTGAACAAGTCGCCCAGAAAGTTATTTCACAACTGCGAGGAATCGGTGGTAGTGGATCGACAGGATTTGGCGCGAATCGTGTCAGATCACTAGCCGATGCAATCGCGAAGGTCCTCGAAGAACACCAAGCCACCAAGATTGCTATTGAACCAACCGAGGAGCAATCTCAAGTCGAAACTGTTCCACTATTTGAATCAGTTAAATCGAATGCGCCAAATGACATGTGTCCTGATTGTGGCTCGGCAAGCTTACGCTATATCGAAGGTTGCCAAAAATGTGAGTTGTGTGGTTTTAGTAAATGTTAAATAAATTAAATAAGGAAAAGAATATGAAAAAGCGAACTATCATCTACATTATTGGTGCTTTGTTAGTAGTGGGGTTAATCTCAACCTCAGTATATATATACCAATCAAATCTTGGACAGACGAAAACAAACCAAACTCAGCAAGAAGTATTAGGTACGAGTTCTAGCAAGGAAATAACCTACGCTGGCAAAGATGGCGTCACCGCCTTGACCTTACTTGGGCAAAAAGCAAAAATCGTCACCAGCGGTACGGGCGATGGGGCTTTTGTGACCAGCATCAACGGTCTCGCAGCCAATCCAAAGAACGAATTTTGGGCATTTAATGTTAATAGCAAACCAGCCGTAGTTGGCGCTGGGAGTTACGTTTCGAAAAGCAGTGACACTATTACTTGGAAATTAAGTTCTTTTTAAAGGTATAAAATATGAATAAAAATACTAAAACTTTCAAAAATATTCTATTCATTATATGTTTGATTGCTATCGCAGTCGGCTGGAGAATAATTAATTCCAATTATCATATCGCGCCAAACCTCGAACTAGTTACTGTGGTTACAGTAATAGCTGCGATTACTATGGGTTGGCGAGCGGCACTAATTGTCCCAATATCGTCAATGATAGCTTCGGACTTAGTTATTGGTAACTCGTCAATATTTATATTTACCTGGGGTTCATTCGCTCTGATTGGCGCAGGCGCAGTGATACTTAAAAAACTAAATAATAAACCGAAAACTCAGATCCTGTCATCATTCGGGTTTGTGGCTGCTAGCTCGTTCCTATTTTTCATCGTCACAAATTTTGGTGTTTGGCTACAAGGTTGGTATCCTGCCACATTCTCTGGTTTAATATCCAGTTACTTAATGGCCATACCATTCTATCGCACAATGTTAATCGGTAACCTTATTCTAGTTCCAGCGGCAATCACAATCTGGCAGCTCGTCAAAGCCCATCAAGCCGCCAAGAATCTAGTAGTCAATCCCCTCGTTCGCGAGTAACTTGTCATCAAAATGATGTTTTAATTTTGTCATATTAGAGGCAATGTCAACTTTCTCAATAAGAGATTCTGGGAAATTACGACCCGTTAGACAAAGACTGGTATTAGGATGTTTATTATCAATAAGTTTTTCTAAATCAGCTTTAGTAAGCAATCCATCATGAGCAGCGTTATTAATTTCATCACAAATAACCAATTGATAATCACCACCTTTGGCTGCTTTGTATGCAAAATCATATGTTTTTCTTGCTTCGGCGATATGCTCTTTGGTTGATGCGTCTGCGCTAATTTCACCGGCGTTAAAGAACCCCAAGCCGCCTTTGTAGAAATCTAATTTATCTTTATATAGTGGCATGATTGTTTGAATGAACTTATGTTCGCCCACGTCCCATGATTTAATAAATTGCACGAAAGCGACTTTCCAGCCCGTACCAAGCGCCCTAGCCATCAAACCCAATCCTGCAGTGGTTTTACCTTTTCCATCACCTGTATAGACTACAATGACGCTGTTTTTATGCTTATAATCTTCGAACACCATGTTATATATTATAGGCCATTAAGGTAAATTAGTGGTTTTATTTAAAATTTTTAGATATTGAATATTTTAAAAACTAGGACTATTATAAAATAAGCATAAGGAAAACATATGACAGAAATCCTAAAACAAACAGATGATTCAACCGTTAAATATGAACGTCATGCCGAAAGTTACGCCAGTAACGCATCTATAGAACTAGAGCCCTGGCAAAAGAATCGGTACGCTGAACTAAGAAAAGTAACAGTTGACCCTATTTTCCTTTCTGAACACGGACCTGGCCTATGGTCATTAAGTGATCAGCAAATTTTATACCTGACTCTTCACCCAGAGCAACAAACGCCATATGAAAATCGATACGGTCACATTGATTTCGGACACGCTCTTGAATGCTATATGAAATGGTGTGATTATCAAAGTTCAGCACTTGAAACTATCTCTTGGCAAGACGACAATCCAATATTTGAACAAAGAATTGCATAAAATAATCCAAAAGGTCGAACCTTTGGATAAAAAGGTTCGACCTCTTTGAATATTTTTGGGTTATTGCATCTTCTTTTTAATTAATTTAGCCCAAGAGGCTGCCTTTTCAAGTTCACCTGAAAAAAGTGGCCCAACTTTGCCAGTAACATAAAAGCCTTGTGGCTCGAATACTAGTTTTCCGCCAGCTTCGGTCAACATGTTAGCCATTTTTTCTTTGGCATCACCGTGAATAAATAATTTTACCCTGGTGTCAAAGGTCGAAAATTTTAAGCCGCTCTTTATCTTGCCTTTTAGCGATGTTAAGACAGCGGTAGTTTTTTCCGAGGGGCGCCAACCAATAATTGGACTGCCGAAAATTAACAAATCAAGACTAGATAAGTCAGATTCGCTAAATTGAGTAATCGGAATAACCTTATAATTATCACCTAAACTTTTTCCAATCTCTTCCGCAATAAGTTTTGTATTACCAAAATTTGAATCATATACAACTAAAGTTTTCATATTTATTTCCAAAATGATGTAGCATTAAAACTATTACACTTACAGGCCTTACAAAGAGTATAGTAATATGAATAATAATTAGCGTCATAGCCGCCATATGAATAACCGTCTCGTTGACAACCTTCCGCCCAACAACCTGAACAACTACAGGAATAATATAGACGTTTAGTCGTTTGATAAGTAGGAGCTGTCTGCTGTGTTGGTGTAGTTGTAATTGTTGTTTCAGCCGGAGTGTTAGTGGTATTCGTATTGGTCGGTTGGGTTATTGTGTCTGTTGGGGTATCGGTTTTAAGAAAATCTATAATAGCTGGACTAAAACGAATAAAACAAACACCAACAATCAACGAAACAATAAACAGACAACTAAAAGTAAGCACTTTATTTAACATCTTATATTTTTTTTGATCTGGAGTTATTATTATTTTCTTTTTTATTTTAATATCAGTGGCATTAGCGGCAACAACAGGGACTACTGGAGTATTGAGTGTGTTGTTCTTTATCATTCTGCTTTGGATAACGGTTAGAATAATAAGAATTACAATTAATACATAGATGCCAGCAGGTTTAGATTCAAAATATTTTACAAGTTCAATAAAAGGTAGCCATAAATAATTCATATATGCTTGATAGATAAAATCTAGCATATCTATATAATATCACTAAATTAAAAAAGACGATTATATATAATCATCTTTTTTTGTTTGGTGCAGCAGGTGCAAAAAAGTTTACACGAAATCAGTGGTGAAATTAGCCGTTGGAGGAAGATTTTAGAGATGCCTTATCGAGAATACCTTTTAGCTCAGTGAGACTAGCGACTCACACTATGCTTCATTAGCAACCGACCAGAATTTGGACAATGATATAATACTATTACGATGATCGGCTTAAACGTTAGTAAATTTGATGAGGCTACGATTAAGCTTATTTCCAACTTGCCAGCAAACTTGCGTCCTTTTTTTGAGCTGATTAGCTATATTGGTCATCCAATTACCACCTCCTCTATTGGATTCATGATTGTTGTCTATGGGTTTCTCATACACAAGCCGACCATAGTCCTTAGCGGTACATTTGTTTGGCTGGTATTGATTGTAAGTACGATCCTTAAGAATATTACAGAACGAACGCGGCCTCTCACTAAATACGTTGCCGGAATGTATGTTCACAGTTATAGCTTCCCAAGCGGTCATACTGCAGGATCGACCATAGCGTTCGGATTACTTGCATACTATGGTTACTCCCTTCTTCCTTCGCCATTTAGCTACATTACACTAGTAATCTTTACTTCACTTGTTATCCTCGTCGGCATTTCAAGAATCTACTTGGGCGCGCACTTTCCAAGTGACGTGATTGGTGGATGGGCCCTGGGCGGAATTGTTCTATGTATAGTAATTTTCATAATTAAGCCGCTGCAATGAAAGTGGTACTGGTATACAACACAGAATCCGGTAGCGATTCTTCAATCAAAGAATTGCGAAAAATATTTACCGATTCATCAATTGAGATTATCGATTCAATAAAGATTAGACCAGGCTTTGAAACCTCCCTCAAACCTCATATTAAAAGAAGAGAAATAATAGCTGTGGTGGGTGGTGATGGCTCCATAAGTGCGGTTGCTAACTTAATGAAAGATACCGATGCCGTATTAATGCCTCTCCCAGGCGGCACACTGAACCACTTCACCAAAGACCTTGGTGTTCCACAGTCTCTCCTAGACGCCCTGGAGTACTTTAAAACGGCCAAAAAGGTAAAGATTGACACTGGGCAAGTATGCAATAAAACTTTCATAAATAACTCAAGTATTGGTATCTACCCCGATTCTTTAATGGACAGAAATGAACATAAAAAGAAATACGGCAAATGGCTAGCCATAATGACCTCCATTTTCACAGCATTTTTCCGTTTCCGAACTTACAGAGTTGAGATTAATGGCAAACAATATTCTACTCCCCTGGTTTTCGTCGGCAATAATGCATATGAGCTAAACGGCCTAACTTTTCAGCGTTCACAGCTTCAAGAGGGGGTATTGTCAATCTATATTGTTATCGGTAGATCACGTTTAAGTTTATTATGGGCCGTTGTGGGTTTAATACTAGGCAGGAAGAATGTTTCAAAAAAACTAAAATCATTTCGTGCAAAAGATATTGTAATAGCCACCAAAAAATCAATCAGGGTATCAAGAGACGGTGAGCACGAAAAAATGACATCGCCTTTGAGATATTGCGTAAACGAATCATCAATGTATGTCCTAAAAAGACCATCTAAATAAACCCTAAAACGTCATTACAAAGAAAAAGGACACCGAAGTGTCCGAAAAATCTCAAATGGTGCGGGTGAAGAGACTCTAACTCTCGACCTCTTCCTTGGCAAGGAAGCGCTCTAACGGCTGAGCTACACCCGCGTACTTCAAGAATTATAGGGAAAAATGTAGTAAATTGCAAGGTGTTAGCGGCTCCTCCCGTCAGGCGGTCGCTTTGCTCCCTATTTCCGCTAGGTCGTAAAAATGAGTAAACTAATTTTTACTTCCGTCGCTTCATGGTGTAGCGCAACGAAACTTGAAACATGCTTGCATGATTTTAAGTGAGTAAGTGGAAGAACGAAGTGATAGCGGGGACTATTTTGCTTTCAGCAAAAGTCCCCGGTTCAAGCCAAGAATAATCACCAAATAAATAACCCATCGTTCGATGAGTTATTTATTTGGTGGCTCCTCCCGGACTTGAACCGGGGACACAAGGCTCTTCAAGCCTCTGCTCTACCAACTGAGCTAAAGAGCCACAGGACAACATGCTAAAGAGCTGTGTTGGTTACGTTGATTATAAGGGAAAAACACTTACTTTTCAAGCGCATCAGCGATTAACGCATCGATTAGTCCGCTATACGACAGACCTTCCTGGCGCCATAATTTAGGATACATGCTAATATTTGTAAAACCAGGAATTGTGTTTACTTCGCTTAGATAAACCACGCCATCATCCGACAAGAAAAAGTCTATTCTCGCCATGCCATTACAGCCCAATTTTGAATAGGCATCCAAGGCAATATCTCTTATTTCCTGACTGATGTTTGCAGGAATATCAGCAGGGATTATAACTTGTGTTTGACTAGAAGCATCATATTTTGAATCATAATTATAAAATTCTCTATCCGGAATTATTTCTCCAACACCACTGGCTCGTGCCTTGCTGCCACTACCTAGTATTGCAACTTCTAATTCACGTGCTTTAATGGCCTTTTCGATCAATATTTTACTATCATGTTTGTGAGCCTCGACAATAGCAACACTTAGTTCCTCGTCGTTATTAACTTTACTTATTCCGACAGAACTTCCTCCATTGGCTGGTTTTACAAATAATGGACCTCCGAGTCTTTCGGATAATTGACTGTAGCTAGAAAAAGGTTCTCCTGACACATGGACTTCGTATGGAACAGTTTTTATGTTGTTAAAACCTAGTAACTGATTGGTAAAAACTTTATCCATAGAAATTGCCGAAGCGGCAACCTTACAGCCAACGATTGGGATATGTACTAACTGAGCCAATCCCTGAACCGTTCCGTCCTCGCCATTTTTGCCATGAAGAATTGGGAAGATAACGTCAGACGTGACAGCCTCGGTCTCTGGTATGGTAACAAAACCTCCANTACCAAGTACGGGNACTATCTGAAGTAACCCAGTTGTNTCTATTGAATCAGAAAAACCATCCAACAACCACCANTTACCAGTTTGATCAATATAACCTAAAATAATATCGTATTTTGCATCATCTANTGCTGCAAAAACATTACGGGCTGAAGAAATAGAGACCTCGTGCTCCGATGATTCACCTCCGAATAATAACATAACCGTGGTTCTTTTCATCTTATATAAACAGTATACGGGGTATAATAGAAGTATGCAACGAGTACCACTTGCGGAGAGAATGAGACCAAAAACACTTAATGAAGTAGTTGGTCAAACACATCTGTTAGGTGATGGCGAGATTTTACGTCAAATCGTCAATAATAAAGAGCCAGTTAGCCTGATTCTATGGGGCCCGCCTGGTAGTGGCAAGACAACATTAGCTCGAATTATTGCTAACGAAGTCAATGCGGAATTTATTGAAATATCAGCAGTTACAAGTGGAAAAAAAGATATTACTACCATCATTGAACACGCTAAACAGAATTGGAATCTGAAACTAAGAACAATACTTTTCGTTGATGAAATCCATCGATTCAATAAAGCCCAACAAGATGCATTTTTACCACATATAGAGTCTGGGTTAATCACATTAATTGGCGCAACAACAGAAAATCCAAGTTTTGAGATAATTACACCTTTACTTTCACGAACACGCGTATTAATTTTAGAGCCCCTCATTAAAAAAGATATAGTCAACATTTTAAAAAATGCGCTCAAATCGGAAGGAAAACTAAAAGAAGTCACGTCCAAAGCTTTGGATTACTTGGCGGAATTATCTGGAGGTGATGCTCGCATCGCCCTTGGCAACCTAGAATTAGCACTTAGTCTGGGCGAAAAAGTAACACCTGAAATCGTTAAAATTGCAGCTCAAAAACGCTTACCTGGTTATGACAAAAAAGGCGACATGCATTACAACGTTATCAGCGCTTTCATAAAAAGTATGCGCGGTAGTGATGTTGATGCAACTCTTTATTACTTGGCGCGTATGATTGATGCTGGCGAGGACCCAAAGTTCATTGCCAGGAGAATGATTATTTTTGCATCAGAAGATATTGGATTGGCTGGCAATGGGGCACTTGGACTAGCGCTCAATGCATTTCAAGCAGTAGAACGGATTGGAATGCCAGAATCAAGTTATATCTTGTTCCATGTCGCAACCGCACTAGCCAAAAGTGAAAAATCTCGTCAAACTACCGAAGCGATGAATCGCGCAACGATACTAGCTAAACAATATCCTGACTCGCCTGTTCCGATTCAATTACGTAACGCTCCAACTAAACTGATGAAAGACATAGGCTATGGCAAAGACTATAAATGGGAAACGGGTTTTAAACACGAAAAAGGTTTCTTGCCGGACGAATTAAAAAACAAAAAGATATTCTAATTTTTTGCGGCACGTTTTCGCTGGTTTGGATCCAAGAATCGTTTACGAAGTCGCAAACTTTTTGGTGTAACCTCAAGCAATTCATCATCTTCGATAAAATCAATAGACTGTTCAAGACTTAAATCAGTAAATGGTGTCAACTGTGTAGTGCCATCACTTGAAGAGCTACGCATATTAGTTAGATGCTTTTGCTTGCACACATTCATTTCTAGATCGTCATTGCGTTGATACATACCAACTATCATACCCTGGTATACATTGACGCCTGGGCCAATAAATAGCTCACCACGAGATTCACCCATTTCCAACGCATAAGGAGTTGTTATGCCAGCATCAGTTGCCACAATCGCACCATTACGAATCTTTTGAAGTTTTGGCCCCATTTTTTGATAACCATGAGGCAAAGTATTCATGATTACGGTTCCCTTGGTGTCGGTAAGCAGACGATTACGAAGTCCGATTAGAGCACGAGTTGGAAGAATATAGGTTATACGCATTGTGCCGCTGCTAGTTTGTTCTTGCTTAACTAATGTTGCACGACGAGCGCCTAGTTCTTGGCTAACGACACCCATAAATTCTGAAGCTACTTCTACTAAAAGCTCTTCGACTGGTTCTTTTGTGATGCCGTCTTCTAAAATAGTTACAACCTGGGGACGACCTACTTCGAATTCAAATCCTTCACGACGAAGTGTTTCGATAAGGACTGATAAATGTAGCTCGCCACGACCACAAACCTTAAATCCGATACCATCTTCTTCAACACGCAAACTAACATTTGTTTCAAGTTCCCTTTTTAACCTATCACCAATTTGCCTGGAAGTATTAAATTGACCTTCTTTTCCCTTCATTGGGCTAGTATTTGGACCAAGATAAATACTAATAGTTGGTGCTTCGATATCAATAATTGGCAACGCCTCGGGATTGTCTTTATCGGCGATTGTTTCGCCAATATGCGCATCGGCTACACCAGTTAGCGCCACGATATCACCAGCAATTGCACTATCAACTTCTTCGCGGTTCAATCCACGATATATGAACACTTTATCGATTTTAGTGCTAATTTCTTGGCCATCACGTTTAACTAAAGTAACCGGGAGTCCTTTTTTAACTTCACCACGAGTCACGCGACCAATGGCATATTTACCAACAAATGAGTCGTACTGCAAAGCCGTAACAAGGAGCTGCAAGGTTCCGTCGGTTTCAACTTTAGGTGCTGGAATATCATTAATAATTGCGTTGAAAATTGAAGTCAAGTCAGTGTGCTCACTGGGATTATCTGGCAATTCTTTCCAAGCCTTACCTTCGCGTCCGATTGCGTAATAAATAGGATAGTACAATTGGCTATCGTCAACTGCAAGTTCTAAAAATAAATCGGCAATTTCATCAATAACTTCGTCAATTCTTCGTGCCGCTTTATCAATCTTGTTTATGATAACAACTGGCTGCAAGCCAAGCTCTAGTGCCTTTGTCAAAACAAACTTAGTTTGAGGCATTGGACCTTCTTGGGCATCAACAATAAGCAGAACGCCATCGGCCATATTAAGCGTACGTTCGACTTCACCACTAAAATCAGCGTGTCCAGGAGTATCAATAATGTTAATTTTATAATCACCATAATAAACCGAGGTTTGTTTAGCAGTTATCGTAATTCCACGCTCATGTTCTTGGTCGCCACTATCCATAATCAGCGATTGTTCCATCTCGGCCTGATTAGAACGGAAAGTATGGCTCTGTTTTAAAAGACCATCAACAATAGTAGTCTTCCCGTGATCGACATGGGCAATAATAGCGACGTTGCGAATAAATTTTGGGTCTTTCATAAAAATATACCCGATATCCGGGTTCCTTATCTGTCAATTATAGCAGAATTTACAAAATAATCAAGCATAGCGCAATATATGAACTATAAAATAATGCAATAATATTGCGAGTAAAGTTAAGGTGTAAGATATCGAATGATGACGATTCCAGAGCCACCTGCACCAGCAGTCTTATTGCTCAGTGCCCCGCCACCGCCAGATCCCGTGTTCGCTACACCGTTCGACGCATTGGTTGAGGCAGGCCAATTTGCCGACCCATTGCCCCCAATACCAGACCCGCCCGCTGCGCCACTCCTCGCAACTGTGTTGCCACTGTCGGCCTGTCCCGCCGCACCGCCACCACCCGCAGCGTAATAGAGTGATGAGCCTGTAATACTGTAAGCCCTACCGTCACCACCCGCACCTGCAAAACCCCATGAGCCGGAGTCTTGTCCTGTGGCGTTTGCGCCTACTGACCCTGCGCCACCGCCACCCCCGCCAGACATCGCAGGGTATGGAGGCACACTTCCGCCCGCATAGCCGTATCCAGTTCCGCCACCAGAGCCTCCCTGAGTCGCAGCACCACCCGTGGAGCCATTCCCACTCCCGCCGCCACCAGAACCTCCACTAACTAGGCTGCTGGTCTTTCCGCCTCCGCCACCAGATGCGGTGATGCCTCCAAATGTAGCATCCTGACCACTATTTCCGTTGTTGTTTACTGAAGGGGCCGTACCACCCGCTCCAACAGTGACGGTCATACTGCCTGAAAGAACGAGAGCGCTGTGATAGACCAGCCCGCCAGCGCCGCCACCACCCGGACCAGTACCGCTGTTGCCAAAGCCACCACTACCGCCACCACCCACAACAAGAACTTGAGCGCCGCTAATAGTCCCGCCGGTAACAGTCAGGGTTCCGCCGCTAGTGAACGTGCGAACAGTGTAGAGACCGTCCGTGGTGACAGTATTGCCACCGGTTACGACGATGGAAGCATAGGCCACTGGGCCAGAGCTATCGGTGATTTGGTAGCTGGTGCCGTTGGTATTGGTTGCCGTGAGAGTGAAGGTCGAATAGGGGCTCGATGAGCTATAGGCAAAGGTGTTGCCAGAGCTGGGTTTCAAGCAGTAGTTGGTATCAGCTGGGCCGGTCGGGCAATTGCTGTCGTCCAGGGTTGCGGGGTACGCGTCGTGCTCTACGCGGTAGAGCTTCAGCTTCTGGGCGGAGTTGCCCAGGTCC